>ERZ827469.98-NODE-98-length-120741-cov-46.121638_pt1 | contig 120741 bp, 109 predicted proteins | sample MGYA00519917_ERZ827469 | MGnify/ENA primary metagenome ERZ827469 (study PRJEB31778, sample SAMEA3449314) | human gut metagenome | biome: human gut; feature: human-associated habitat; material: faeces | place: United Kingdom | collected 2010/2012 ... | reverse complement strand
TCTGGGACAGCTGGGCCGATGAGAACGGCTCCATCGGCAAGGCCTACGGCTATCAACTGGCGGTGAAGCACCAGTATCCCGAGGGGGAGATGGACCAGGTGGACCGGGTGCTGTACGACCTGAAGCACAACCCTGCCAGCCGCCGCATCCTGACGAATATCTACAATTTTCAGGATCTGCACGAGATGGCACTGTACCCCTGCGCCTACTCCATGACCTTCAACGTCTCCGGCCATACGCTGAACGCTATCCTGAACCAGCGCAGCCAGGATATGCTGGCGGCCAACAACTGGAACGTGGTGCAGTACGCTGTGCTGGTGCACATGATGGCGCAGGTGTCGGGGCTGGAGGTCGGTGAGCTTGTCCATGTTATCGCCGACGCTCATATCTACGACCGCCATGTGCCCATCATCGAAAAGCTGCTGGAAAAGGACGAGCGTCCCGCGCCTGAGTTTATCATCGACAGATCGGTGACGGATTTCTATCAGTTCACCCGTGACAGCTTCTCGTTGGAGGGGTACGACCCCCAGCCCTTCGAGGACAAGATCCCGGTGGCCATTTAAGGAGGGAGCACCGTGTATGCTATCGTCGCTGTGGATGAGAAGTGGGGAATTGGCAGGGACAACGCCCTGCTGTTCCACCTGTCCGCCGACCTCAAGCGGTTCAAGGAGTTGACCTCCGGGCATACGGTCCTCATGGGCCGCAAAACGCTGGAGTCCCTACCCGGTGGGAGGGGCCTGCCGAACCGGCGCAATATTGTCCTGACCGGGCAGCGGGGCTTCACGGCAGAACGGGCCGAGATCGTCCACTCTCCGGCGGAGGCACTGCTGACTGCCGATGAGGACGCCTGGGTCATTGGCGGCGAGAGCGTCTATCGGATGTTCCTGCCGCTGTGCGATCGGGTCTATATGACACGAATTGCCGCCGATGGCAGCGCGGACGCCTTCTTCCCTGATCTGGAGCGCGATCCCGGGTGGAGACTGGACAAGCGCTCGGCGGATATGGAGGAAAACGGCCTGCGGTTTCGTTATGAGGAGTATGTTCCGGTAAAAGGTGAATAAAATGACCCCCCGATACCGTCGGGGGGTCATTTTATTCTTCCATGTCCACGGTGATGTTGTCGGTGCCGTGCTGTTCAAACTCACCTAAGTACGTCTCCATCCGGGCCATGATCTCATCGTAGTTCTCCGGCGTGATGGGGGGATCGTCCATGTCCCGCAGGGCCAGCTCCTGGGCCAGTATCTCAAAGAACGTGGCGTCCTCATAGGCCATGATGGCCTCATGGATACCGCCGTCGGCAAAGGCGCGGGAGGGGATCAGCTCTCCCTGGTACAGCTCCGTCAGGGGCGCCATGCCGTGGTCCAGGCAGTGGGCAAACACCAGGCTCTCCACCTGGTCGTACTCCTTGATGCGGTCGTCGCCACGGGTGGAGTTCAGCACCCAGTTGCCGATATACACCAGATCCAGCAGACGCCGGAATTGCTTTTCCGTCATGTTCAGTTCCATCATACCACCTCCATCACGGGCAGAAATTCATTTCCACGATTATAGCACGTTCCCGCAGGGATTGCCACAGAAAAAAATGAACAGGTGCGCCAATTTTTAGCTTGTAACGATAGGGGAAACATAGTACAATATATGAGTTAAACTATGCACTGCCGCCGCGGCGGCAGGAAAAAGGAGGGCGCATATGGATCAGCGGCCTATCGGGGTGTTCGACTCCGGCTCCGGCGGATTGACCGCCGTGCGGGAGATACGCAGCATCCTCCCCTTTGAGAACATTATATACTTCGGCGACACGTCCCGTGTGCCCTACGGCGGGCGCTCGGCGGAAATATTGCTGCGCTACGCCCGGCAGGATGTACATTTCCTGCGGAGCTTTGATGTGAAAGCGCTGCTGGTGGCCTGCGGCACCGTATCTACCAACGCTCTGCCGGTGCTGGCGGCCGAGAACGATATCCCCGTTCTCGGTGTGGTGAAGCCCTCCTGCGCGGCGGCCGCCGCGGCGACCCGAAATAAGCGAGTGGGCCTGATCGCCACGGCGGCATCCGTGCGCTCCGGGGCCTATGAGCGCTGTCTGGCGGCGCTGGACGGCGCCATTCAGGTGTATGTCAAGGCCTGCCCTCTGTTTGTGCCGCTGGTGGAGAACGGGCGTTTCCGCCCCGGTGATCCGGTCATCGAGACGGTGGCCCGGGAGTATCTGGAGCCGCTGCGTGCCACGGGGATCGACACCCTCATCCTGGGCTGCACCCACTATCCGCTGCTGACGGAGATCATCGCGGACATCATGAGCCCTGGTGTGACGCTCATCGACTCCGGCGCTGCGGCGGCGCGGGTCCTGCGGCAGACGTTGTCAGACCGGGGTGCGCTGGCCCAACGTGACCACGGCACACTGACACTGTATGCCAGCGACCGGCCGGAGGACTTCGGTGCGCTGGCAGGGCAGTTTCTGCGGCGACCGCTGGAGAGCGCGGTACAGCACGTAGACATCGAGAGGTACTGACATGGACAAGGTACAGGTACTGGTCCGCAGCCACAGTGACTTTGCCGGCGGCGTGGACGAATTGACCTTCCGGGGCACAGGGACGCTGGAAAAGACCGACTATGGCTATCGCCTGCGCTATACGGCGCAGAACGAACTGGACAGAAGCGCCGTGGCCTCGGAGATGCGGCTGGAGACGCAGCAGCGCCGGGCCGTTGTCATCACCGAGTCCAAGGACGGCGGCTACGGTCTGCTGTTGGACCCTCAACGGCAAACGGTCACGCAGATCGCCGGCGGCGACGGCGGTGCGCTGACGCTGCACGTGGACACGAAGGAGGTGTCCTGGCACCTGCCCCGAAAGGGCGATGGCCATATCACATTGACGTATACACTGCTGCTGGGCACGCAGGCGCTGTCCGCCCTGCACCTGGCACTGACTTTGACAAAAGAGGAGAAGGACGCATGAATATGATCGAAAGCGCCAAGGCGCAGGTACGGCAGCTGACAGTGGCTGCATATGAAAAGGCTGCGGCCGCAGGGCTGCTGCCTGCCGGTATCACCGCCGAGCCGGCGGTGGAGATCCCCAAGGACACCGCCAACGGCGACTATACCACCACCTTCTGCCTGGCGGCGGCCAAGGCTATGAAGATGAACCCCCGTCAGGTAGCCCAGACGCTTATCGACCATACGACGCTGACGGACAGCTATTTCACCTCCGTGGAGATCGCCGGTCCCGGCTTTATGAACTTCCGCCTGGGTGGCAAGTGGTTCGCCGACACCGTCTCCGGCATTGAGACGGCAGGGGAGAAGTACGGCGAGAACGACACGCTGGCTGGCAGGAAGTACATGGTGGAGTTTGTCTCCGCCAATCCCACCGGCCCCATGCACATGGGCAACGCCCGGGGCGGCGTGCTGGGAGACACTTTGGCCAGCGTGCTGCAAAAGTCCGGTGCGGACGTGTGGCGTGAGTTCTACGTCAACGACGCGGGCAACCAGATCGAAAAGTTCGCCAAGAGTCTGGAGGCCCGGTACTTCCAGATCATCAAGGGCGAGGACGCGGTGGAATTCCCCGAGGACGGCTACCACGGCGACGATATCCGGGAGTTGGCCCAGGCTTTCTACGAGAATGAGGGCGATAAGTATCTGGACTGCGACGAAAAGACCCGCCATGACGCCCTGGCCCAGTTCGGTCTCAGCGTCAATATCCCCAAGATGAAGGCCGATCTGGCCCGCTACGGCATTCAGTACGACCAGTGGTTCTTCGAGTCTTCCCTTCACGACAGCGGCTATGTGGCTGACACAGTGCAGGCGCTGACGGACAGGGGCTATACCTATGAGAAGGACGGCGCGCTGTGGCTGAAGACCTCCGATATCCTGGCCGCCCAGCTGCGGCAGGAGGGCAAGAGCGACGAGGCTATCGAAAAGCTTGGCCTGAAGGACGACGTGCTGCGCCGCGCCAACGGGTTCTATACCTACTTCGCTGCCGATATTGCCTATCACCGCAACAAATTCGCCGTCCGCGGCTTTGACAAGGTTATCAACATCTGGGGCGCCGACCACCACGGCCATGTGGCCCGGCTGAAGGGTGCTATGGACGCTCTGGGCCTGGATGGCCAGCACCGGTTGGACATCGTGCTGATGCAGCTGGTGAAGCTGGTCCGCGACGGCGAGACCGTCCGTATGTCCAAGCGCACCGGCAAGGCCATCAGTCTCACCGACCTGCTGGACGAGATCCCTGTGGATGCCTGCCGCTGGTTCTTCAATGCCAAGCCGGAGACGCAGATGGAGTTCGATCTGGGTCTGGCCGTCCGGGAGGACAGCGAGAACCCGGTCTACTATGTCCAGTATGCCTACGCCCGTATCTGCACGCTGGTGAAGGCGCTGGCGGCGGAGGGATATACCGTCCCCGCCGCGGCGGAGGCTGATCTGTCCGTCCTGACCGCCGACGAGGAGAAGGCCCTCATCAAGCAGCTGGCCCAGTACCCTGCCGTGGTGCAGTTGGCCGCCCGGGACTACGATCCCAGCTTCATCAACCGCTATCTGGTGGAGCTGGCTGCCGCGTTCCACAAATTCTACAACGCCTGCCGCATCAAGGGCGAAGCGGAGAACGTGCTGCTGGCACGGCTGAAGCTGGCGGACACCGCCCGCGCCGTGCTGAAAAACGGCATGACGCTCATTGGCTGCTCCGCACCGGAGAAGATGTAAACTATGAAAAAGCCACCCCGTGAGGGGTGGCTTTTTCACGTCTCAAAGAACAGCCGGACGGACCAGGCCGCGGCCAGGTAGGCAGCCAGGTCCGCCATCAGGGCGGCAGGAATGGTGTAGCGTGTCCGCTTGATCCCCGCCGCGCCGAAATAGACGGCGACGGTGTAGAACGTCGTCTCGGTGCAGCCCAGCATCACGGCGGCGCAGCGCCCGATGTAGCTGTCCGGCCCGTATTGGCGCATGATATCGCCGCCGGCAGCCAGCGCGCCGGAGCCGGACAGCGGGCGTATTACCAGCAGCGGAGCCGTCTCCGGCGGTACGCCCAGAACGGTGAGCGCCGGGGCGAGCAGAGCCGTCAGGGCGTCCAGCGCGCCGGAGGCCCGCAGCATATACACCGCCGTCAGCAGGGCGGCCAACGCCGGCAGGATGGATACCGCCACCTGCAGGCCGTTTTTCCCACCGGCAACAAGAGCGTCGTAGACATCCACCTGCCGCCGGGCGCCCCACAGGGAGGCGCCGGACAGCAGCAGCGGCAGTATCCAGACGGAAAAGGGCTCCATCTCATGTCCTCCACACCCGGCCCAGCACCCGGGCGCAGGCCAGGCCCGCTGTCACCGACAGCGCCGAGGACAGCCACACCGCCGGCAGGATATCCAGCGGCGCGGCGCTGCCCAGTCCGCCCCGCAGGGCAGCCACGGTGGAGGGCAGCAGCTGCACCGACGCGGTGTTCAGCACCACCAGACGGCACAACTCGTCGCTTGCGGTGCCGCCGCAGCCCACCGCCATGCGTTTGGCGGCCTGTATACCCGCCGGCGTGGCGGCGTTACCCAGCCCCAGCAGATTGGCGCTGACGTTAGCACTGAGGGCAGCCAGCGTCTCCTCGTCCCGCCCTGCCTGGGGCAGCAGACGCCGCAGGACCGGGCGCAGCAGGCGGCTCAGTCCCGCCGCCATGCCGCTGCGCCGCATCAGCTCCAGTACACCGGACCACAGGCACAGTGCCCCAGCCATGACCAGTACCAGCTCCACCGCAGCAGCGGCACCCTCCAGTGCCGCCGCTGTCACCGCCGACAGGCGGCCGCTGACTGCACCGTACACCAGGGACACCGTTACCATCAGCGTCCAGAATATCCCCATCGCCACACCGCGCACCTCCTTACGGGAGAAGTCTACGCGGCGGTCTGTGCGGTTATTTGCAAAAATTCTCGACACGTTTCGAATTGTTGTTGACATGCTTCGTTGAATATGTTAAAATACGGGTATAAAATTTGCGGGGATTTTGTTATTACTGCATAGAGGGGGGAGAGGACATGAAATTTACCGGTATTGTCCGCCGCATCGACGAGCTTGGCTGGATCGTGGTCCCGATCGAAATGCGCCGCGCGCTGGATATCGGCGAGCGTGAGACAATGGAGATCAGCGTGGAGGGCGACGGCATCGTGCTGCGCCGCGCCCATGTGGGATGTGTGTTCTGCGACGGGAACAAGGACATATCCACGTTCCACGGTAAGAGCGTCTGTGCCAAGTGCAGGCGCGAGCTGCAAAAGACCTGAAAACAAGAAAAAACAGTGCCGCCCACTGGGGCGGCACTGTTTTTTTCGTTTTATGCTTTCAGCGCGGTATCGTACAGGGCGTTGCGGGGCAGGCCGGTGTCGTCCGCTACCCGACGCACGGCCTCTTTCAGCTTCATACCGCCGTCCCGCAGGGCCAGCACCCGTGCTGCGCCCTCTTCCAGCGTCAGGGCCGGCAGGTTCTGCTTCTCCCGGCCCGCTACCACCAGAACGTACTCCCCCCGTGGCTCGTTGTCCCGGTAGAAGGCCGCGGCCTGGGCCAGTGTGGTGCGGACAGTGTCTTCATGGAGCTTTGTCAGCTCACGGCACAGGGCGGCGGGCCTGTCTCCCAGCAGCTCCACCATGTCGGCGAGGGTTTGACGCAGGCGGTGGGGCGCCTCGTGAAACACCATGGTGCGCGCCTCACCGGTCAGCTCCTCCAGGGCAGCGCGGCGCTCTTTTTTACCGGAGGGCAGAAAGCCCTCGAAGGTGAAGCGCCGGGTGTCCAGCCCGGACACGGCCAGGGCGGCGATGGCGGCGCAGCAGCCGGGAATGGCCTGTACCGTCACGCCGTTTTCGGCGCACAGGGCCACCAGCTCCTGCCCCGGATCGCTGATGGCCGGGGTGCCGGCATCGGTGACCAGCGCGCACGTTTCGCCGGAGAGCAGACGTTCCAAAATGGCCTGACCCGCCGCAGCGCGGTTGTGCTCGTGGTAGCTGACAAGCGGCTTTTTGATGTCAAAATGGTTCAGCAGCTTCACGCTGACGCGGGTGTCCTCCGCTGCGATGAAATCTGCCCGGGTCAGCGTCTCTGCGGCGCGGGGCGAGAAGTCGCCCAGGTTGCCGATGGGCGTGGCCACCAGATACAGGATACCTGCCATTGGGAATTACCCCCTGTCCTTGAAATAGATGCGGCGCAGCTCGCCGCTTTCGCCGCCGTCTGCGTGCAGCAGCAGCGGCGTGTGCACCGCCAGTCCGGCCCCGCCGTGACGGCGGCAGGACAGCAGCACCAGCCGCGGCGGCGTCTGTGCGTCCTTCTGCACGAAGCGCAGCACCTTCGGCTCCAGCCGGTGGCGGCGCAGGACGTCCATCAGCTCCGCCGTCCGTTCCGCCCGGTGGACCAGGCAGAACCGTCCACCGCTGCGGAGCAGATACGCTGCCGCAGCACACAACTGGTCAAAGGTGCAGGCGGTTTCGGACCGGGACGTGCCCCGGCTTCCCTCCGCCACCCGTCCTGTGTGGGGCGGGAAATAGGGCGGATTGGCCACGCACAGGTCGAAACTCCCGGCTTTTGGCAGAGCTGTCCGATCCCGCAGGTCGGCCCGCAGCACGGCAACGCGGTCCTCCAGACCATTGACGGCGGCGTTTTCTTCCGCCAGCGCACAGGCAGCACTGTCGATATCAATGTTGGTGATGTGCAGTTCCTGCTGCCGCGCCAGCAGCAGGAGGCCCAGCAGGCCGATCCCGGCGCCCAGGTCACAGACGCGCTCACCACGCCGCACTTCGGCAAAGGCTCCCAGCAGGAACGTGTCGGTGGAGGGCTTGAACACGTTGTCGTCAAAGCGGAAGCGAAAACCGCCCGGCCACAGCTCATCCCAGTGCTCCATGCCGCTTCCTCCTCTGCACATAGCTGTACTATCAGTTGACAAAGGTGTGTCTGTCCTTATCAACTGATGGTATCACAATGATACCATTATGATACCATTGTAATACAAAAATCGGTAGGATACAACAAAAAAGTGACCGGCGGTGCCGGTCACTTTTCCTCATCGTTGTGCTTGGTTCAATTACTCAGCGGGGCTGATAGCGCCGTTGGGACAGGTGTCAGCGCAGGAACCGCAGTCCAGGCAAGCGCCGGCATCGATGACGTAACGATCATCACCCTGAGAGATAGCGCCCACGGGGCAAGCATCAGCGCAAGCGCCGCAGCTCACGCAAGCAGAACCGATCTGATAAGCCATAGTAAGTACCTCCATTAAGATTGTAAACACATTGTACCATGAAAAATGAAAAAATCAACCCCATTTTCCGTGGAAATTCAAGGTTTTTAGTTAGCATACACTAACTCGCGAAATCCCGGGAAACGTCCGTTCATCCGCCGGTGACCACCATGTACAGCAGTGCCGCTGTCTCCCGCGCCCAGTAGCCGGCGGTCAGGAACCAGGGGCTGGCGCAGCCGTCGGAATACGGTGTCAGGCCGCTGCGCTGCGCCCAGATGGCGGCGCGGAGCTGGTGGAAGTTGTCCGAGGCGATGGCCACGTCCGTGGACAGGCCCTTCTCCCGCAGCAGCGCGGCGGAGAAGGCCAAGTTCTCTTCGGTGGAGGCGGACTGGTCTTCCAGCAGGATACGCTCTGGCGCGATACCCATGGACACCAGCGTGTCACGGATACACTGTGCCTCGCTGATGGGCTCGCTGCCGTTCTGCCCGCCGGAGGCGATGCACAGGGTTTCCGGGTGTGCGGTCAGATAGTCATAGGCCGCGTTGATGCGGCCCCGCAGCATCAGGCTGGGGTGGCCGTCCGGGAACACCTGGCAGCCCAGCACCACCACGGTGCAGTCCTGTCCGTCGGCGGGCCGGTCCGCGGCGGCCATGGCCATTTTACCCAGCGTTGCCAGAATGGCCGTCATACACACGGCGATCACGCAGCCCACCAGCGCGCGAAGCCATTTTGGCCGCAGCAAGCGGCGGAAGAAATCCGGCCATGTGAGCCGCGCGGCGCACAGCAATAGCAGCGCCGCCGGCCAGACCATGCCGAAGTGCAGGATACCTATGCCCAGCGGCAGCAGGAAGAACACTGCCGCCAGCAGGCAGAGGACAGCCAATATACGCCGCGGGGTCTTTGCCATGTCAGTTCTCCTTGATATGTCCGGCAATGCGCTGCATGATCATATCCAGCGCCACCAGGTTGTGTCCGCCCTCCAGCACGATGATGTCCGCAAACTTCCGAGTGGGTTCCACAAACTGTTCGTGCATGGGCTTCACGGTGGTCAGGTACTGATTTACCACGGACTCCAGCGACCGTCCGCGTTCCTCCACGTCCCGCAGGGCGCGGCGCAGGATACGCACGTCGGCGTCTGTCTCCACAAAGATCTTGATGTCCAACAGGTCACGCAGCGCCTTGTTCTGGAAGATCAGGATGCCCTCCACGATGACCACCTTGGTGGGCTTGATCTCCACCGTCTCATCGGTGCGGTTGTGGATGGCGTAGTCGTACACGGGGCAGTGGATGGTCTCGCCCCGCTTCAGCGCCTTCAGGTCCTCGATCATCAGGTCGGTGTCGAAGGCGTCGGGATGGTCGTAGTTTTGCAGGCAGCGCTCGGCGAAGGGCCTGTCCTGCCGCTTGTAGTAGTTGTCGTGGTGTACCACGCTGATGTCGCTGCCGAAGCGTGCAGCCAGGTGCTCGGTGAGCGTGGTCTTGCCGCTGCCGGTGCCGCCGGCGATGCCGATGAAAATGGTGTTCATAGTTGCGCCTCCCCGCATTTCTCTGGCTCTATTATAAGAAGCACGGCCGGGAAAAGCAAGTGCCGGCGCGAAGTGTTGTAAAAAAAGGATGAATTTCCTCGAAATGCAGTTGACGGGCGGCACAAAAATGAGTATGATATGTATTATGTAAATCCAATGCCCGGTATGGAGGTTTTCTATAATGAGTCTGATCAAATGTCCCAAGTGCGGAGAGATGTTCTCCGATAGCTATAAGACCTGCCCCTTCTGCGAGGAGGACGAGGCCTATTACAGCGGTAAGCTGCGGAAGAGCCGTGGCCGCCGCGCCGCCGAGAGCCGCCGCCGCAAAACGCCCAGCGTCCTGGGCCCCGTGGCCGTCATTGTTCTGATCCTGCTGGCGGCACTGGTGGTGTGGCTGATCTTCGGCGACCAGATCAAGGAGGCCATCACTGGCGAGAAGCCCCCCATTACTGATGTGGACAAGCCCGACGACACCATCGACAAGCCTGACAACACGCCCGTCACGCCGACGATCTCCCTGAACCGCACCGTTCTGGTGCTGAACGTGGGCGACAAGGACGAGCTGAAGGTCAACGGCACGGAGGACGCCGCGGCCTGGAGCAGCAGCGCGCCCACCGTGGCCAGCGTCAACTCCGCCGGTGAGGTGACGGCGCTGACCAAGGGCAACGCGGTCATTACCGCCGAGGTGAACGGCGAGTCCGTCACCTGCACCGTCACCGTCAAGGATGAAAGCGACGCGCCGGACGACGGCAGCACCACGACAAAGCCCGACGATGGTAGTACTACCACCAAGCCCAGTGATACCAGCAGCAATACCAAGGTGGATGTGAGTAAGCTGCGGATAGAGACGGATCTTGGAACAAAGCCGATTGAGCCTATTGATGGTGCGTTTGACGTGTCTTTGCCGGAGGGGATCAGTTGTACCTTTACAGTGACGGGTACTGATTTGAAGGCATCGTGGAGCAGCGCGAACAGCTCTATTGCCACTGTGAGTGCAGACGGTGCGGTGAAAACTGTGAGCCGCGGTGAGACTACACTGACCATTAAGATCGGCAGCACGGAAGTCAAGTGTTTGCTGCGCGTGACCAAATGATACACGAAACCGCCGCCATACCCGTGTATGGCGGCGGTTTTTTCCATTTGTTTCCGGGATTTAGAATATCTGATAATTGACGGTTTCTCTGTGGAATGATACAATAGAAAGAACGGAAACCGACGGCGGCTGTTCCGCCGCAAAATACAAAGTGAAGGAGCCGTGATGTATGTACCGTATCGTCAAGAAAGAAGCGCTCAAGCCCACTGTGATCCTCTATGAGATCGAGGCACCCATGGTGGCCAAAAAGGCAGAGCCGGGCCAGTTCATCATTCTGCGTGTGGATGAGAACGGCGAGCGTATCCCCATCACTATCCATGATTATGACCGCGAGAAGGGCACCGTGACCATCATCGTCCAGACCGTGGGCGCCACCACCGAGAAGCTGAGCCACAAGCAGCAGGGCGAGTGCCTGCATGATTTCGTGGGTCCCCTGGGCAAGCCCACCGAGACCGAGGGCAAGAAGAAGGTCTGCGTGGTCGGCGGCGGCGTGGGCTGCGCCATCGCGTATCCTGTGCTGAAGAAATTTCACGACTGCGGCGCCGAGGTCCACGCGGTGGTCGGCTTCAAGAGCAAGGACGTGGTCATTCTGGAGGATAAGTTCAAGGCGGTCTCCTCCGTGCTGAAGGTCTGCACCGACGACGGCTCCTACGGCCGCAAGGGTCTGGTCACCGAGGCGCTGAAGGAGCTGCTGGACGAGGGCAATGTGTACGACGAGATCTTCGCCATCGGCCCCATGGTCATGATGAAGTTCGTCTGTAAGACCACCGCGCCCTACAATATGCCCACCACCGTCTCCATGAGCCCCATCATGATCGACGGCACCGGTATGTGCGGCGGCTGCCGCCTGACCGTGGGCGGCGAGACGAAGTTCGCCTGCGTGGACGGCCCTGACTTCGACGGCCAGAAGGTGGACTGGGATCTGGCGGTGAAGCGCAACCAGATGTACCACGACTTCGAGGTGCGTAAGCACGAGGAAGTCTGCAATCTGTTCAAGCAGGAGGTAAAGTAAGATGGCTGCTAAGATCAATATGCGTTTGGACAAGAACGAAATGCCCTCCCAGGACCCCAATGTCCGCAACAAAAACTTCCTGGAGGTGGCCCTGGGCTACACCGAGGAGCAGGCGCTGGACGAGGCGGCCCGCTGCCTGAACTGCAAGAACCACCCCTGTGTGGACGGCTGTCCCGTCAACGTGCGTATTCCTGAGTTTATTCAGAAGATCGTGGAGAAGGATTATGAGGGAGCCTATCAGGTCATCCATCAGACCAGCTCTCTGCCCGCCGTGTGCGGCCGCGTGTGTCCCCAGGAGAGCCAGTGCGAGATGCACTGCGTCCGCGGCAAGAAGGGCGACCCTGTGGGTATCGGCCGGCTGGAGCGCTTTGTGGCTGACTGGCACAACGCCCACAGCACCGAGGCCGCGGCGGTCCCCGCCCCCAACGGCCACAAGGTGGCTGTGATCGGCTCCGGCCCCGCGGGCTTGACCTGCGCCGGCGACCTGGCCAAGAAGGGCTATGAGGTCACGGTGTTCGAGGCGCTGCATCTGGCCGGCGGCGTGCTGGTGTACGGCATTCCCGAGTTCCGTCTGCCCAAGGCCATCGTCCAGAAGGAAGTGGACGGGTTGAAGGCCATGGGCGTGAAGGTGGAGACCAACACCGTGGTTGGCCGCACCATCACCATCGACGAGCTGATGGAGGAGTACGGCTTCGAGGCGGTGTTCATCGGCTCCGGCGCGGGCCTGCCCATGTTCATGAACATCCCCGGCGAGAACCTGAAGGGCGTCTATTCCGCCAACGAGTTCCTGACCCGTATCAACCTGATGAAGGCCTACCGCGAGGACAGCGACACGCCCATCATGGACCTGAAGGGCAAGACCGTGGCCGTGGTCGGCGGCGGCAACGTGGCTATGGACGCCGCCCGCTGCTCCAAGCGGCTGGGCGCTGAGGTGTACGTGGTGTACCGCCGCGGCATGGAGGAGCTGCCCGCCCGTCACGAGGAGGTGGAGCACGCCATCGAGGAGGGCGTCATCTTCAAGACGCTGAACAATCCCGTGCAGATCAACGGCGACGAGCAGGACTGCGTGAAGTCCATGACCTGCATCGAGATGGAGCTGGGTGAGCCGGACGCCTCCGGCCGCCGCCGCCCTGTGGAGAAGAAGGGCAGCGAGTTCGACCTGAGCGTGGACGCGGTCATCATGTCCCTGGGCACCAGCCCCAACCCGCTGATCAAGTCCACCACCAAGGGACTTGAGGTCAACAAGAAGGGCGGCATCATCGTCAACGAGGAGGGCCTGACCTCCCGTCAGGCAGTGTATGCCGGCGGCGACGCTGTGACCGGCGCGGCCACCGTCATTCTGGCCATGGGCGCCGGCAAGCTGGGCGCAAAGTCCATCGACGAGTACCTGAGCAAGTAAGTACATCGAAAAGGCCCGCTGCAAAGCGGGCCTTTTTATGCCGGAAAGCGGTAAAATTTTACGTTCTCCTTATGGAAAGCGCCGCCGCGCTGTGGTATACTGGGAGCAGCAACAGACGGGAGGGGCCATTATGCCGAAAGACTTTATCGACTTCAACCAGAAAACAGGCTTTATCTGCGACATGGACGGCGTCATCTACCACGGGAACCGCATCCTGCCCGGCGTGGCGGACTTCATCCAGTGGCTGCATGAGGAGAACAAGGAGTATCTGTTCCTGACCAACAACAGCGGCTACACGCCCCGTGAGCTGCAGCAGAAGCTGGCCCGGATGGGACTGGATGTGCCGGAGGAGCATTTCTATACCAGTGCCCTGGCCACGGCGGCCTTCCTGAAGGACCAGGCTCCCGGCTGCTCCGTGTTCGCTATCGGTGAGGCGGGGCTGCTGAACGCCCTGTACGACGCGGGCCTCACCATGAACGACGTGAACCCGGACTACGTGGTGGTGGGCGAGGGCCGCACCTACTCTCTGGATACGCTGACCAAGGCGGTGAACCTGGTCATGGCCGGTGCCAAGCTCATCGGCGCCAACTCAGACGTGTCCGGCCCCATCGAAAGCGGCATTGCTCCGGCCTGCCGCGCTCTGGTGGCCCCCATCGAGATGGCCACCGGCAAGCAGGCCTATTTCTGCGGCAAGCCCAACCCCCTGATGATGCGGACCGGCCTGCGGCTGCTGCACTGCCACTCCGCCGACGCGGTGATGGTGGGCGACCGCATGGACACCGACGTTATCTCCGGACTGGAAAGCGGTATGTCCACGGTGCTGGTGCTCTCCGGTGTGTCCACCCGTCAGACGGTGGAGACGTATGCCTATCAGCCCAACGTCATTCTGGACGGTGTGGGCGACATCGCCCGTCTGGCCCGTAAAAACAAAAAATAGGCGCCACGGCCCGAGGGCCGGGAATGAAAAGAAGTGACCGCGGAAGCGGTCACTTCTTTTCATTCGTTTTCCAGCAGCAGGGTGTATATCTCGCCCTCCACGGCGAACACGCGCTCCACATCGGTGTCCATCTGCTCCAGCAGCGGCTCCGCTGCCTCGTAGTCCACGCAGGTGCCGCAGGAGGCACTGAGCTTCCGCGGTACCGGCATCATCCGGGCCCGGACCCCCGCCGCCGTCAAGCGCTGGCAGGTCAGCAGAGCGGACAGATGGGTGTGGAACGTGGCGATATAGCGGCTCATTTGGACAGGGACAGACGGAAGTCCTGACCCTCCGGCGCCACGGCTACCTTGTAGCCGCTGTTTTCGGCGAAGCGGGTGACATTCTCCACGGAGCACTGGTTGTCCACCAGCACCTCCAGGGTGGCGGGGGCGTCGGCCTTTACGGCCTTCTGCACCATCACCACGGGCATGGGGCAGGAATAACCTCTTGCGTCAACAGTCATTGTGATGTTCCTCCTTTACTTGGCGGCCTCAACAGGCACACTGGCGGTCTTGGGCATATTCCACAGGGACACACCCAGCATGATGAGGATACCCAGACACACGGCTACCTTGCCGTTGTTGGACAGACCGCCCACCACGATCTCCTTGGCCTCGTTCATGGCGTCGGCGTTGCCGGCCAGACCGAAGTTGTGGGCAAAGGCCGCGCCCACGATCATGCCGAACACGGTCACGGCGCTGTCACCGTTGCCCTCGCCGGCCAGGATCAGCTGACGCAGCGGGCAGCCGCCCAGCAGCACGCTGCCCCAGCCCACCAGGACCATGCCCAGCAGGTTCCACAGCTGGCTGCTGTGGGCGATGGGCTGCAGTTCAAAGCCCAGCTTGAAGCTGCCGGTGATGAGGTTGCCCGCCAGGACGACCACGAAGATGGCCACGAAGCCGTACAGCAGCTTGAAATCCTTGAACAGCATGGCGTCGCGGATGCCGCCCACCATGCACAGGCGGGCGCGCTGGGCCAGAGCGCCCACCACCACGGCGATCAGCAGTGCAGCCAGCATGGGCGCGTGCTTGGAGCCGGGGCCCTCCTCACTGAACTTGAACAGGCTGGGCACGGCGATGACCAGGATCAGCAGGCCGGTCATCACGATGGGCAGCACGCCGCCCTCGCCCTTCCCAACGGGATAGGCCCGCTTCAGGGAGAAGCCGCGCTTGAGGAACTGGATGCCGATGAAGATGCCCAGGGTGAAGCCCACCAGGCCCACCACGGCGTTCAGGTCGCCGCCGCCGATACGCAGGACCATCCGCAGGGGGCAGCCCAGGAAGGCCAGTGCGCCGATCATGACGAAGGCGCCCAGCACGAAGCGTGTGGCGGGGGAGGAGCCGGCCTTGGCCCGGAATTCCTTAGTGGCCACGGACATGATGAACGCGCCCAGCACCAGACCGATGATCTCCGGCCGGACATACTGTACTTTGGCTGCGCCGTGCATACCCACCGCGCCGGTGATGTCCCGCAGGAAGCAGGCGATGCAGAAGCCCATGTTGGCGGGGTTGCCCAGATGGGTCAGCACCACAGCGGCTAGACCGACCACCGCGCCGGCGATGACCACGATCCAACTTACTTTTTTCATGTGATGTGTCTCTCCTTTGCGTTATTTCTTTTAAAGAATAGCGATGCCATTATACGACACTGTACCGGAAAAGTCAAGACCGTGACAAACTTCACTTTCTGTGGTATGATGGGTCACGAGCTGTGAGGAGGTGCCTGCATGGAGGTCATTTATCTTGACAACGCCGCCACGTCGTTCCCCAAGCCGGCGGGGGTCAGCGACCGGATGAAATACTATCTGGACTGCGTGGGAGCCAACGTGAACCGTTCCGTGTATACCGCCGCCCAGGAGGCGGGGCTGGTGACGCTGACACTGCGGCAGCGGCTGGCCCGGCTGTTCGATTTCCCGGAGCCGCCTACCCACGTTATTCTGACGCCGGGTGCTACGGCGGGGCTGAATATGATCATCTCCGGCCTTCTGCGTCCCGGCGACCACTGCATTGTCAGCAGCATGGAGCACAACGCAGTCATGCGGCCGCTGCTGCGCCTGCCGGGAGTGGCGGTCAGCCGCGTTCCCTGTGACGCCGAGGGCTTTGCAGATCTGGACGCCCTGCCGGGGCTGTTCCGGGAGGATACGAGACTGGTCATCATGGCCCACGGCTCCAACGTCTGCGGCGCGGTGCAGGACGCGGCGGCTATCGGCCGCATCTGCGCGGAAAAGGGCGTGCCCTTTGCACTGGACGCCGCCCAGACGGCGGGACACCTCCCTGTGGACTTTCAGGCTTTCGGCCTCAGTGCCATGGCGGTACCGGGCCACAAGGGGCTGCTGGGCCCCGGCGGCGTGGGTGCGCTGCTGCTGCGGGACGATTTCGCCCAAAAGCTGACGCCTCTGATCGCCGGCGGCACCGGCAGTGCCTCGGACAGCGAGTACCTGCCGCCCTATCTGCCGGACCGATTTGAGTCCGGTACGGCCAATCTCCCCGGCTGCTACGGCTGGGAGGCGGCCCTGCGCTTTATTGAGGAGACGGGCGTGGACGTTCTGCGGCAGCACGAGAGGGCGCTGTGCGCCCGGTTTCTGGACGGTCTTGCGGATATTTCCGGGGTCCGACTGGTGGGCCCCCGGAATATGGACCGTCGGGTGGGCGTTATCTCCGTGGACTTCCTGCGCCGCGACAACGCCGAGATGGCCTATGCGCTGGAAGCGCAGTACGGCATCCTGACCCGCTGCGGCCTGCACTGTGCGCCCTCGGCCCACAAAACACTGGGGACGTTTCCCCAGGGCACTGTGCGGTTTTCGCTGGGCTGGGCCAGCACGGAAGCGGACGTGGACGCGGCACTGGCGGCCATACGGGCCTTGGCATGAATTAAACCGGGCGGCACTGCCGCCCGGTTTTTGGTTATCGCAGAAGAATACGCTTGCCGCCGTGATATTCGCCCACGGTGCCGATGCGCTGGGCGCTGGGCACTACCGGTGTCAGCTCCACCAGCAGCGCGTCCGCGTCCGCAGGGTCTACGGCCATCAGCAGGCCGCCGGAGGTCTGGGGGTCGAACAGCAGGTCCTGTACGGCCAGCTCGGTGGTGCCCACGTCCACACCGGCTTCGGCGAAGCTGCGGTTGCGGTACATACCGGCGGGCAGCACGCCCATCCGGGCGAATTCCAGTGCCTCTGGGATCAGGTCGATGGCGGACACGTCGATGTGCAGTGCCACATCGCTGCCCTGGGCCATCTCGAAGCCGTGGCCCATCAGGCCGAAGCCGGTCACGTCGGTGCAGGCGTGGACCTTGTAGCGGACCATCACGTCCCGGGCGGCCTTGTTCAGGGTGGTCATCATCCGGTTCATGAAGTCCACCGTCTCTTTCGTCAGCAGGTCGGCTTTCCCGGCGCTGGTCAGCACGCCGATGCCGATGGGCTTGGTCAGTACCAGCACGTCGCCGGGCCGCGCGGCGGAATTGGTGAGCATTTTGTCCGGGTGAACAAAGCCGGTCACGGCCAGGCCGTATTTCGGCTCATCGTCCAGGATGCTGTGACCGCCGGTGATCAGGGCCCCGGCCTCATAAACCTTGTCATAGCCGCCCCGAAGGATGTCATGCACGGCCTCCTTCGGCATATCCTCCGGAACGGCCATGATGTTCAGACACAGCTTCGGCTCGCCGCCCATGGCATACACGTCGCTGAGGGCGTTGGTGGCGGCGATCTGGCCGAACAGGTAGGGGTCGTCGGCGATGGGGGGGAAGAAGTCCACCGTCTGCACCAGCGCCAGCTCGTCGCTGATCTTATACACGGAGGCGTCGTCGCTCTTGTCGAAGCCCACCAGCAAATTGGGGTCGTGGTGCACGCGGATGCCCTCCAGCAGTTGGGCCAGTACGCCCGCGCCCACCTTGGCGCCGCAGCCGGCGCACTTGGTCAGCTTTGTCAGCTTGATGTCCTGTTCTTCCATGACTTGTCTCCTATCGCAGTGCACCGGTCAGGTGCAGTATGGCCTCCAGCGCGCCGCCGCCAACGGCCAGCGCCTTGTCTGAGGCGGTGGTGCAGTATTCCGGTTTGCACCGTGGGTCCACGTCGCCGGATTTCATCCCCCGGTGTACCGGTGTGCCGCTGGGCAGGATACCCCGCACCACGCCGCCGATGGTGCATTTCATGGGCTGGCCGTTCACGGTCCCGGCGATGTCACCGGGCTGCACCTTGTCGCCGATGTCCAGTATCCGGGTGAAGACACCGTCTGCCGGGGCGCGGAGCACGCGCTCGCCGGCGTAGCCGCCGATGAGGCCGGGGATGTTGGTGTTGGGCAGGGCGCTGCCCTGATAGATGGCGCGCCCCAGGGTGTGGCCGCGCATGGTCTCCACTACCGCGTGGCAGTCCTCTCCGGCGGTGAAGCCGGGCCCGATGCCTACCACCACGGGGGCGTCGGTGATGCGGGTGCCCAGATTGCGCTTGGCCAGTATGGCGTCCACCAGGGCATCCGGGTGCAGCTGCTCACGGCACAGGCACTCCGGGTCGGGGAGGACGGGTACCGCACCCTGCGCCAGCAGGGACAGCGCCTGCGCCGGACTGTCGGCGCGGACGGCCCGCACATCCTCTACCACCGTTTCGCCGTCGGTGATGGCGGGGGAGAAGCACACCGTCCGCCGTATGGCGGTGGGGCGGGGCAGGTCGGTCATGACCACCTGCATCCCGGCGCGGTACAGCCGCAAAGCGATGCCGGTGGCAATGTCGCCTGCGCCGCGTATCAAAACCAGCATAGTATCACCTCGTATTTTCGTTATCCGTACAATAACACAACGAGAGAGGGTTGTCAACAAAGCCCCGTTGACGGGGGGACGCAGGTCTGGTAAAATGGACCCACGAAAGGAAAGAAGGTGCTTCAGTGAACGACAACATCATCGTCCATATCACCGCCCGCCTGTTCGCGGAGGAAAAGTGCTACGGTCCCGGGGTTCACCGGCTGTTGGGCGAGGTGGCGCAGAACCATTCCCTGCGCGCGGCCGCGGCCTCCATGAACATGGCGTATTCCAAGGCGTGGAGCATCGTCCGGGCGGCGGAGCAGGGCTTCGGCTGCAAACTGCTCCGGTCCACCATCGGTGGCTCCGGCGGCGGCGGCGCGCAGCTTACCGACGAGGCCCGACAGATCATGGAGGCCTATGACGCGTACTGCCGAAAGCTGGATGCCTACGGACAGGAGCTGTTTCGGGAATTGTTCGGCTTCTGCACAGAGAAATAAAAAAGGCCGCCCATCCGGGCGGCCTTTTTGCGGGCATCAAATGGTGGGCATCTCCATACCCAGGCGGCGGTACATGGTCTTTTTCACCGCTTTGAGAATGTTCTCATATCCGGTGCAGCGGCACAGGTGACCGGAGAGCAGCTTGCGGAGCTCCGCATCGGAGTAGAGCTTGCCGCTGTCCAGGATCTCCACGGCAGTCATCAGAAAGCCGGGGGTGCAGAAACCGCACTGGATGGCGGACTCCTCCATAAAGGCCTGCTGGATGTCGCTGGGCTCACCGTCGGGGCTGAGCAAGCCCTCCAGTGTGCGGATGTGCTTGCCGTCGGCCCACACGGCCAGATAGATGCAGGAGTTGAACGTCTCGCCGTCGATGAGGACGGTGCAGGCGCCGCACTCGCCTACCTCGCAGCCCTTTTTCACGGAGGTCAGGTGATAGTCATTGCGGAGCATATCGGTCAGGCTGGCGCGAACGTCCACCATCTTCTCTACGTCCTTGCCGTTGATATTGCAGCGGATCAGCTTATACTGCTTGCTCATGCCAGCTCACCTCCTGCCAGCTCAATGGATTTTACGAGACAGCGCTTGGCGATCTCCACGGCGATGTGCTGCCGGAAGGCCTTGCTGGCGCGCCAGCTGTCACGGGGGTTGATATCGTCCAGGATGGCGTGGGCAAAAGTCTCCACCGTCTCCTCGGTCAGGGGCTTGCCCTGGGCTGCCGCTTCAGCGCTGGCACACCGCAGGGGCACGGGGCCGGCTACGCCGTAGGCGATGCGGGCACGCTCAATGGTCTTCTTGTCCTCGCTGAGCCGGACGTTGACGCTGCACCCCAGGGTGGCGATGTCCATGGCGTTCCGCATGGCGTACTTGATGTAGTGGCCATAGCAGCGGTCATAGCTCTCCTTGGGGATAAGGATGGCGGTCTGAATTTCGCCGTCCTCTGCGCGGATGTCCACCTTGCCGGCCTTGATATAGAACTCATGGATGGGCAGGCGGCGGACGCCGTTTTTACCGGTCAGCTCCACGATGGCATCCCATGCGTGGAGGGTGGAGGAGGAGTCGGCGGAGGTCACGCCGTTGCAGGTGTTGCCGCCGATGGTGCCGATGTTGCGGATCTGGGGGCCGCCCACCATATCCACGGCCTCACCCAGCACGTTGATATACTGCTGGATGATGGGGTCGCGGGTAATGTGGGAGAAGCTGGTCAGACTGCCGATGCGGATGTTCTCGTCGGCGTCAATGGTGATGCCGCGCAGCTCGTCCAGCCCGTAGATGGAGATCAGCTCCGCACCGGCGCGCTTGCCCTCGCGCATCTGCACCAGTACGTCGCTGCCGCCGGCGATGATCTGGGCTTCCGGATGCTCCAGACGGAGGGCCACCGCGTTTTCCACACTGGAGGCCTCGTATAAGGCTTTCATATCATACATGGCTTAGTTGCCCTCCTTTTCATTCCAGCTGTCGTGGATCAGGCCCGCCTTGCTGAACTCGGCGAACAGCACGTGGGGCGTGATGGGTGTGCAGTCGATGGCCACGCCGGTGGCGTTGAGAATGGCGTTGCGGATGGCCGGCGCGCCGGAGCAGGCCGGCGGCTCGCCCAGAGCCTTGGTGCCGAAGGGGGAGGTGGGCTCGGGATTCTCCACGAACTGCGCCTCCAGATGGGGATGATCCATAAAGGTGGACAGCTTGTAGTCCAGCAGGTTGTTGTTCAGGGGCTTGCCGGTCTTTTCATCGAACAGCAGCTGCTCGCTCATACCGTAGCCGATGGCCATGGACATACCGCCGTGGACCTGCGCCTCCGCCAGGGCGGGGTTGATAAGACTGCCGCAGTCGTGAACGTTGATGATCTTGTTCAGCTTGACCTTGCACAGGGCGATATCCACCTCCACATCGGCGAAGGTGCAGCCGAAGGAGTAGGCATTGTTGCGGATGGTGTAGGTGGATTCGGCGGTGATGTGCTCGCTGTCCGCCGCATTGTACTGGGCGGTCATGGCCAGTTCACTCAGGCTCATGAGCACCGCGCCATCCTGCTTGCGGACGATATTGCCGTCCACGATGTCCATATTGTCTACGGCCTGACGGGTCAGCTTGGTGGCGTAGGCCAGGATCTTCTGCCGCAGCAGGGTCGCCGTCTGGCGGATGGAGAAGCCGGCCACATAGGTCTGGCGGCTGGCGTAGGCGCCCAGACCGGTGGGGGTGATGTCCGTATCCTGGCAGGAGACCACGCGGACGTCCCTGTAACTCTTCAGGCCCACGGCCTCGGCGGTCATCTGGGCGTAAGCGGTATCAGCGCCCTGGCCGATCTCCGTCTCGCCGCACTGCATGGTGACGGTGCCGTCCAAATTCAGCAGCATACGGTTGCTGGAGGTCTCCAGCGAGATGGGATAGACGGCGGTGTTGTACCAGAACGCCGCCACGCCGATACCCCGGCGGATGTTGCCGGTGTCCTTGGCGTACTCGGCCTTCTTTTTGTCGTACTCTATGTATTCCTTGCCCTTTTCCAGACAGTCGCGGAAGGAGTCGTAGTAGTTGGTGTTGCCGGAGAAGCCGTCGTGGAAGCCCTTGGGCATGATGTACTTCATGCGGTACTCCAGCGGATCCATGCCAACAGCCTTGGCGCACTCGTCAATGTTGGCATCGTCGGCAAAGGAGGCCTGGGGCATGCCGTAACCGCGCATGGCGCCGGCCGCGGGGCGGTTGGTGTATACCGTCCACGCGTCACCCTCGAAATTGTCGCAGGGATAGATCTGCGGGAAGGAGCCCATGGCCTTGGCCACGATGGAGTGGCCGTGGGAGGCGTAAGCGCCCTGGTTGGAGAAGCACTCTACCTTCCGTGCGGCAATGGAGCCGTCCTTGTGCAGCCAGGTGACGATGTGGAAGCGGATGGCGTGGCGCACGCGGTTAGAGACGAACGTCTCCTCCCGGGTGCAGTCGATACGGACGCAGCGGCCGCCCACCTGCGTGGTGCACCAGGCGCACAGGGGCTCATACAGGGCGTCCTGCTTGTTGCCGAAGCCGCCGCCGATGTAGGGCTTGATGATCTGAATGTCCGCCCAGGGACGGCCCAAGGCCTGGCCCACGATGCGGCGGATGATATGGGGGATCTGGGTGGACGCCACCACGACGATACGGCCATTTTCCTCATAGGCAAAGCAGCCGTGGTTCTCGATGTGGCTGTGCTGCACGGTAGGCGTGTCGTACCAGCCCTCCACCTTGATGAGCCCCGGCTCCTGAATGGCAGCCTGATAGTCGCCCTTGCGGATATCGGAGTGCTTGAGAATGTTGTTGGAATATCCCTCATGGAGCTGGGGCGCGCCGGGCTCCATGGCCTTCTGCACGTCCAGCACGAAGGGCAGCTCCTCATACTCTACCACCAGCGCGCGGACGCCCTGCATAGCGGACACATCATCCTCGGCGATGACCACGGCGATATCATCGCCGTAGTAGCGCACATGGCGGTTCAGCAGGTTGCGGTCGGCCACGTCCTGATGGCCGGTATCCATGGACCAGGGATGACCCGCCGTGGGGAAGCAGTGCTCCGGCACGTCGAAGCAGGTCAGCACCTTCACCACGCCCTCGATCGCCTCAGCCGCGGACGTGTCAATGGACTTGACGTAGCCGTGGGCGATAGTGGCGTGCTTGATGCGGGCATACAGCGCGCCCGCAGGCATACGGTCCTCATAGTATTTTGTCCGCCCGGTGGCCTTGTCAAAGGCGTCCACACGGATCTCGCTCTTTCCCACCTTACTCATAGTAGGCAGCCTCCTGTTGCAAAACTTGGAAATGTCGTCTATATTTTTTGCTAATGATACATATTCACGAAAATTATAGCACGGGACAGGGGAAATGTACAGCGAAAGCGTGATTTTATTTTCGGAATAACGATACGGCGAAGCTTGACGGGGCATACTGAAGCTGATACACTGGAACACACGAAAGAGGGTGGTTTGCATGGCGGAGCTGCGGATCGGCTGCCTGGTCATGGCGGCGGGCAGCGGCAGCCGCTTCGGGCGCAATAAGCTGGAGGCTGTGGTGGACGGAAAAAGTCTGCTGCGCCGTTCGCTGGAGGCGGTGCCGGCGGAGGAATTCGCACAGGTGACGGTGGTGACGCAGTACGATGCCGCCGCGGCGCTGGCAGAGGAATTCGGCTTCACGGTGGTGCGGAACGACCGACCGGAGGACGGCCTGAGCCGCACGGTGCGTCTGGGCACCGAGGCCATGGCGGGCTGCGGCGCTATTCTATATCAGGTGGCGGACCAGCCGCTTCTGGAGCAGGAGACCGTACGGCGGGAGCTCGAATATTTCCGGACGCATCCGGACCATATCGTGGGCCTGGCCCATAACGGCGTGCGGGGCAACCCGTGCATCTTTCCCCGGAAGTTTTTCCCGGAGCTGATGGCGCTGGAGGGCGATGTGGGCGGCAACGTGGTCATCCGCGCACACCCGGACGCGCTGCTGCTGTATGAGACGTCCGCGGCGGAGCTGCGGGACGTGGACACGGTGGAGGCGCTGGCCGCGATACAAGAGGACAGACAGATATGAAAAGAGCACCCCTTTGGGGTGCTCTTTTACGTTTATTTCTTGGGTGCGTAGGGGGTGTTCTTCAGCGGCAGACTGAATTCCCGTTCGCCGGTGAGGCGGTAATAGGCGTCGGCAATGGCAGGGGCGGTGGGGATGGAGGTGATCTCACCGATGCCGATGGCGCCGCCGGCCACATTCAGGCCGGGCTTCTCCACCACGATGGCCTGGATCTCCGGCGGGATCTGGTTGGCACGGAACAGGCCCAGCATACCGTATTTGGCGGTAGGCTTGCAGTTCTCGTCGATGGGGTATTTCTCTGTCAGCGCGTAGCCCATGGACATGACCACGCCGCCCTCGATCTGACCCTCCACGCTCAGGGGATTCACGGCCTTGCCCACATCGTGGGCGGCCACCATCTTCTTGATGCGGCCCGTCTCCTTATCCAGAATACACATCTGGGTGGCGTAGCCGTAGGCCACGTGGCTGACGGGGTTGGGTACGTCGGCGCCCAGGGGGTCGGTCTTGGCCAGATACTCGCCGTAGAACTCCGTGCCCTTCAGGTCGGCAAGGGATTTGCCGGCGTCCAGCTCCGCCTTCAGCTTTTCGCAGGCGCGGCGGGTGGCCTCGCCGGTGACAAGGGTCTGGCGGGAGCCGGAGGTGTCGCCGGAGTCTGGGGCGATCCAGGTATTGCTGCGCTCGTAGACGATATCGTCCCGATGCAGCCCGGTGTTGGTGACCACCACCTGCACCAGCACGGTGCCCAGTCCCTGGCCGATGCAGCTGGCGCCGGAGTAGATGTGCACCTTGCCGTCGCCCTCCACGATGAGCTTGCAGCGGCCCCAGTCGGGAATGCCCACGCCTACGCCGGCGTTCTTCATGGCGCAGGCGATACCCACCGGATCGCCGTTTTTCACCGCCTCGTCATAGGCGGGCTTGATGGCCTCCAGTGTCTCTACCAGACCGGTGGAGTCATCCACGATCTGGCCGTTGGGCAGCACGCCGCCGGGGCGGATGGCGTTGCGGTAGCGGATCTCCCAGGGGGAGATGCCCACCAGGTCGGCCATCTGGTTCAGCAGCGTCTCGGTGCAGAAGCAGGTCTGGGTGACGCCGAAGCCCCGGAAGGCGCCGGCGGGGGGGTTGTTGGTGTAGTAGGCGCGGCCCTCGATCTCGAAATTCTCGTAGGCGTAGGGGCCGGCGGCGTGGGTGCAGGCACGTTCCAGCACGGGGCCGCCCAGAGAGGCAAACGCGCCGGTGTCGGATACCACGCTGGCCTTGACACCCTGAATGATGCCGTTTTCGTCGCAGCCCATGGTGAAGTCCATGTCCATGCTGTGGCGCTTGGGATGGACGAGGATGGACTCCTGGCGGCTGAGCTTGAACTTGACGGGGCGCTTTGTCAGATAGCACAGCAGCGCCGCGTGGTGCTGCACGGACATATCCTCCTTGCCGCCGAAGCCGCCGCCCACCAGGCAGTTCCGCACCTGGCAGTGGTCGTAGTCCACGCCCAGCATGGACGCGCACTCATGCATGGTGGTGTGGGCACTCTGGTCCGTGGTCAGCAGCTTTACGCCGCCGTTGTCCAGCGGCAGCGCCACGCAGCACTCCGGCTCCAGGAAGGCGTGCTCCGTCCACGGGGTGGAGAAGTGCTCGGTCAGCACATATTTGGAATTTTTGATAGCGCCCTCCGCGTCGCCGCGGGAGACGTGCTTGTAGGCCTGGACGTTGCTCTCCTCCTCGTCGAACACCAGCGGCGCGCCGGGGACGGCGGCCTCGGCGGGGTTGTGGACGGCGGGCAGGACTTCGTACTCCACCTTCACCAGCTTCTTGGCGGCCTCCACCGTCTCCTGATCCCCGGCGCAGACCAGTGCCACACTGTCGCCCAGGTAGTGTACCAGCTCGCCCACGCCGATCAGGGTGGGCTGATCCTTCTTCAGATGGCCTACGTTCACCTTGCCGGGGATATCCTTTTGGGTGGCCACGCAGATCACGCCGGGCAGCGCCTCAGCTTCGCTGGTGTCGATGGAGAGAACGCGGGCGCGGGCATACTGGCTGCGGACTGCACCGCCGTAGCACATACCGTCCACATAAATGTCATCGGGATACTGGCCATAGCCCAGGACCTTTTCCTCCACGTCCAGTCGGTGGACGCGGCTGCCCATCTGCCAGTCGTCGGCGGAGGGGGCGGGCAGCTTGCCCTCGCGGAATATCTTAGCCGCCAGCAGGATGCCGTCGATGATCTTCACGTAACCGGTGCAGCGGCAGATATTGTTGCGGATGGCGAAGGCGGCCTCCTCGCGGGTGGGATCGGGGTTCACGTCCAGCAGCCCCTTGGCAGAGATGACCATGCCGGGGATGCAGAAGCCGCACTGCACCGCGCCGGCCTCGCCGAAGGCGAAGGTGTAGACCTGCTTTTCCCAGTCGCTGAGCCCCTCTACCGTGAGGATGGCCTTGCCCTCCAGCTTGTCCGTCTGGGGGATGCAGGCCTTGGTGGGCTTGCCGTCGATGAGGACGTGGCAGGTGCCGCAGGCACCCTCGCTGCATCCGTCCTTGACGGAGGTCAGGTGCAGCTCGTCCCGCAGAAAGCGGATGAGCTTCTGGTTCTTTTCCACAGTGACGGACTTGCCGTTCACGGTAAATGTCGCCATAGTGTATCTCTCCTTTGCGCCCGGCCGGGCTTATCTCTGGTATTTGCAGAAATTATAGCACGGGAACGACGGAAAAACAAGGTGAGAACCGCCGCATTTTGTCCAAGACGTGATAGTATATCGAGAATATCGGATAAAAAGAAAGAAGCCGCCCAAGGCGGCTCCTTCAAACAAAAGCTTTCTTACGTCTCCAGCACCGGAAGCATAATCTGCAGCAGAAACTGGCCCTGCTGGGCGGAAAACACGCACAGCCCGCCGTTGCGCTGGGCGATGGCCTGGATGCTGCGGCATCCGTAGCCGTGCCCTTCCCGGTCACTGACAGGCAGGCCGTCCCGCATGGCTATCGGTCCGGCGCAGGGATTGCGTATCTCGATGAGAAGCTTGTTCTGCCGCACACCGCAGTACAGGGAGATCTGCTTCCGGTCGGCGGGCAGGTCCGCCACGGCGTGCAGGGCGTTTTCCAGACCGTTGCTCAGCAGGGAGCACAGCTCCGTGTCCGAAATGGCTACATCGTTGGGCAGTGAGGCATCCACGGTCAGCACGGCGCCCTGCCGCTGGGCTTTGTCGGTGAAGGAGGAGCACAGCAGGTTCACCAGATGGTTTTCGCAGAAGCGGCGGGGCGTGATGGCCTCGATATCCGCCTGGACATTTTTGATATACGCTGTCGCCTCGTCCGGCCGTCCCGCGGACAGCAGACCGTCCAGCATATTCAGGTGGTGGCGCATATCGTGCTGATAGACGGCGGTCTGGGTCTCCAGCCGGTGAAGGGAGTCCATCTCAGACTGGGACTGCTCCAGCTCCGCCTCCAGCATGGAGCGCTGCATCTCCGCGTCGGCGCGCCGCTGTGACTGCAGGTGAAAGGCGGGCAGAAACAGTACATAGAATGTTATCAGCACTGTGGGCAGAAATTCATTCAGCGCCTGAATGCCGGAATAGAGTGCATCGGAGTAGATCGTGGTGGCATAGTCGAAAATATAATAGGTGACGGGCAGGCTGCCGAACAGCAGCAGCACCGCCGTTGAGGAGGTCATGGTGTTATAGGCCGCGGCCACGAAAAAGCGGCGCAGGAGATAATACATCACCGGCATCAGCAGGATATAGACCAGCTCGGCGGCCAGCATGCTCTGCGTCAGCGCCTCCACGGCGATGCGTCCCCAGCGGGGCGGCTGGCAGCACAGATACGCGGTGCAGGTGCTGACAATGGCTACGCCCACCGATTTTTTCATAAACAAAATCAGGATCAGCACCAACGGCACATGGATGACCAGCGGGTAGAGCTGCTTTACCGTTCGTTCGCCCAAAAGCACCAGCCCCAGTCCCAGTACCAGCAGGAACAGCAGGCACAGCAGCGTCAGCAGGTACTTCTGCTGTCGGGAGACATGGCCGCCGGTGGAGAGATCCGCGCTGAGCGCCAGTCCATAGATCAGCACCAGCACATAGCAGAATATATCCAGCGCGGACTGCATAGATAAATCAAACATATTATGCGTCCCTCCCGGAAAACAGCAGGGCCAGATAGTCCTTTTGCAGCTGGCCGTACAGCAGGCGGGACACGGGCACGTTATGGCCGCTGAAGGTGATGACCCCGGCGGGGGAGAGCTTTTCGGCCTGGAGCATATTGACGATGTAGGACCGGTGGACCCGCATGAACTCCGGGCGGGCCAGCAGCGCACCCTCGTACTCGCGCATGGAGGCCGCCACCTCATAGACAGTGCCGTCGGCCATGTTGAAGAACAGGTGTTTGCCGTTGACCTCCACATAGCTCAGCTGGGAAAAGGGCAGACGCACCAGCATGCCGTTGGACTTGACGGTCAGGCCGTCCTGCGGCTTCTGCTCCCGCAGATACAGCTTGTCCAGCACCGGATAGAGCAGCTTGGCATTGATGGGCTTGAGCAGATACTCCGCCGCCCGGACGCCGTAGCTCTCGTAGGCGAAGCCGGGAGAGGTGGTGAGAAAGATGATGTCCGCCGCTGCGTCGAAGGAACGGATCTCCCGTGCGGCGTCCATGCCGGTCATGCCGGGCATCAGCACGTCCAGCAGATACAGGGTGAAGCGCTCGGCGCGGGCAGCGTCCAGCAGCTGGCCGCCGCTGCGGAAGGTCTGAAAGCGGACATCGGAGTGCAGGTCAGACTGCCAGGCCTGCAAAAGCGCCGTGAGCTTTTCCAGCTCCTCAATCTGATCATCACATACTGCGATATACATGGCGCCGCCTCCTTGTGCTTTTCTTGTGCTTCCGCGGCTTTATTTTATCATAAGAAAATGGAATTGTCACCGCAAATTTTACATTTCGCGGACGTGTGTACGCATTTCGCGGCATATACATCCCCAAACTCCTCCACATCTGGTACGATGTCCTTCGCAGGGGTCGCTGTGCCCTGCGGAAGGGGGCGTTTGCGTATGAAATGGGTCATCTGGCTCGTGGCGATCGCCAGCACTTCAGCGCTTGTCGCCCTGTGGTTCTGGGAGGTCCGCCGTCTGCTGCGTCAGCACCGGAGCATGGTAGAGAGCGCCCGGTGCCAGCTGGCCGCTTTTGAAAAGCGGGCGGCAGAGGCTGCGGGCAATGCTGATGTGGCGGAGGTCCTGCGGCGCAGCGAGAGCATTTACCGGCAGGCCGCCGGCAACTATAACGAGACACTGCATCGGCCATGGATCTATATTCCCGGGCGGCTGATGGGCTTCCACTATGAGGAGGCCGCGAAGGTCCCCGGCCGGGTACATATATAGATGAACAGGAAAGAGAAGCAACAAAAACCATTGGGAGGGTATTGTTATGCGCGATGAAATGAAACGGACGATGTTTGAACTGTTCGGCGTGGGCAGCGAGGATGACAAGGTGCTGGCCGCCGGCGGAAAAAAGCCCGCCGTCAAGCCGGAGCCGGTAAAGACCGCGCCGGTGCAGGCACCGGTACAGCCTGTGGTGAAGGCCAAGGCCGCCAGCTATCTGGCTGCGGGTACTTCACTGGAGGGCACACTGCGCTCTGACGGCGATGTGGAGATCGCCGGAGCATTCAAGGGCGAGATCATTACCACCGGCACGGTGACGCTGCGCTCGGTCATCCAGAGCAATATCACCGCCGGCAGCCTGAACCTCATCGGCTGTACGCTGACCGGTGATGTAAAGGTCACGGGCACCGTTACCGTCAGCGAGGATTCTCAGGTGACGGGTAACATCAACGCCAAGGAACTGCTGTGCGCCGGTAAGGTCAACGGCGATCTGGAGATCACCGGCGGCACTACCCTGGAGGAGAAGGCTCAGATCAGCGGCGGCCTGGTGACGGGCACTCTGGCGGTGGTCAAGGGCGCGGTCATCCGCGGCGGCGTGGAGATCAAGGCATTCTCCGGCACGGCCAAGCAGGAGCCCAAGCAGGAACACAAGCAGGAGCACAAGGCCAACTGATTGCAATCATGTGATCGGCGGCCGTGCAGCGGACGCTGGTACAGGAGGTATATATTATGGGCCTGTTCAGCAACAATATCCAGTATGCCGGCGGCTTCATTGAGCAGGAGGACGGTCCGGTTATGATCGCTATGCTGGACGGCATCGGCATGAATGGCCTGTATTTCCACCTGTATATGGGCGAGTAAGCTGTGATAAAAAAGGAGCACCCGGTAGGGTGCTCCTTTTTGCTTTTTTATTCTTTCGCCTCGTCCGCGTCCTCTGTTTGAGGCAGCAGCGTTACCTCCGCCGCGTCCACCTGATGGTCCAGAATGGAGGTCACATGGATCCGCATCCCCTCAGCCTCCAGCGTAATGTCCTGCGGGCCGTCGTCGGGTATCATGCCCAGCGCGTCGAACACCAAGCCGGTCAGGGTGTCATGCTCCTCCTGGTCCAGCTCGATGCCAAGTGCGTCCTCCAGATCGTCCAGCTCTACGTTGCCGGTGATGACCAGAGAGCCATCCTCCCGCTTTTCGATGCGGGGCTCATCATCGTCCAGGATGTTGCTGTCGTCGCTGCCCAGGTCGCCCACCAGCTCCTCAACCAGGTCGTTCAGCGTCACGATGCCCACCATGCCGCCGTACTCGTCCAGCACCACGGCCAGGGGATTGCCGGTACGCTTCATGTTGCGGAACAGGGCGTCGGCCTTAATGGTCTCCGGCACGAAGTACGGCGTGCGGACGGCGCCGGCCATTACGCTCTCCCGGCTCTTATCCGCCAGGCGGAAGTACTCCTTGGCGTTCAGAATGCCTACCACATTGTCCGCACTGTCCTCGCACACGGGGTAGCGGGTGTGCCGCGTGTTGTGGATGGTCTCGGCCCAATCGTCCATGGTGTCGTCCAGCCACAGCAGATCCACGTCCGTGCGGTGGGTGGCGATCTCCTCGGCGGTCAGGTCATCAAACTCAAAGACATTCTGGATGAACTCCTTTTCCTCATGGTCGATGCCGCCGTGCTCGCTGCTGGCGTCCACCATCATGCGGATGTCCTCCTCGCCCACCTGCTCCTCGGCCTCGTTGGGATCAATGCCCAGCAGCCGCAGTATGCCGTTGGTAGACGCGCTCAGCAGCCACACGATGGGCGCGAACAGCTTGGAGATGACAGTGATGAGCCCGGAGATGTTCAGCGCTACCTTCTCCGACTGCTTCATGGCGATCCGCTTGGGCACCAGCTCGCCGAACACCAGCGTGAAGAAGGACAGGATCAGCGTGATCAGGATCACGGCGAGGGTGTTCAGCGTGGCGGGCGGGATCGTTACGCCCAGCCCCACCAGCCAGTCCACCAGCGGATCGGAGAAATTCTCCGCCGCGAAGGCGCTGCCCAGAAAGCCCGCCAGGGTGATGGCCACTTGAATAGTGGCCAGGAACCTGGCCGGCTGGGCCGTCAGCCGGCTGAGCCGCTTGGCCTTCCGGCTGCCCTCCGACACCATTTTGCTCAGCTTTACCTCGTTCACCGACAGCACGGCGATCTCCGCGCAGGCGAACACGGCGTTCAGGGCGATAAGCACCACCTGTAAAAGCAATAACCAACCTATTGAGGTATCCAAATTTTGTCTCCTTTCCCGGGCTCCGCTGCTTTTGCGGAGCACCTCCTCTCGCTTTTTGCGCGATGTAAAAAGCGCAAAAGACACGGCCTGTGTGCCTCGCGCACAGGTCATGTCTCACGTCATTCTCTGTTGTTCTGATCTCGTTCAGGGCAAGAGTCGCTGCCGGCTGTGTCCATCCTGTGATAGAACCTCCCTGTATTTTTGGTTATGTTTTATTATACAGATGTGTAGGGGATATGTCAATATGACCGGAGGGAAAAGTGCCGCGGACGTCATGTCCGCGGCACAGTCATGTTACTCTGTCAGCAGCGCTTCCAGCCGCGCACGGATCAGACCCAGCAGCGTGTCGTTGTCCGGCTTGTCGGTGTATTCCGATGGGGCGCACAGCATGGTCAGGTCCTCGGTAAAGTGTCCGGCCTCGAATATATCCAGCCCCGCCTGCTCCAGGCAGCCGGAAAAGTGCACCAGGTCGGCATTGCCGTCCAGCTCGCCCCGCTTCCGCAGGGCGCCGGCCCAGGCGAACATGGTGGCCAGGGGGTTGGTGGATACCTTTTCTCCCTTCCGCCAGCGGTAAAAGTGGTCGGTGACGGTGCCGTGGGCGGCCTCATACTCGAAGCAGCCGTCCGGAGACACCAGCACGCTGGTCATCATGGGCAGGGAGCCGGAGGCCGCGGCGACCAGGTCGCTCATCACGTCGCCGTCGTAGTTCTTGCAGGCCCAGACGATGCCGCCCTTACTGCGGAGGACCTTGGCCGCGATATCGTCGATGAGCGCATAGCGGTAGTGAAGTCCCGCCTGTTCAAAGGCGGCCTTGAATTCCTCGTCATAGACCTGCTGGAACAGCAGCTTGAAGGTCTGGTCATAGTCCTTGGAGATGGTGTCCTTTGCGCCGAACCACACGTCCTGCCCTACGGACAGGGCGTAGGTGAAGCAGCAGCGGGCGAAGGAGAGGATGGAGGCGTCCCGGTTGTGCATGGCCTGCACCACGCCGGGGCCCTTGAAGTCGAACACCGTCTGGCGGCTCAGCTCCCGGCCGCTTTCATCGGTGAACACCAGCTCGGCTTTGCCTGCACCGGGGACACGGTATTCCACCGCCTTGTACAGGTCGCCGTAGGCGTGGCGGGCGATGGTAACGGGCTTCTCCCAGCAGGTCACCACAGGCTTGACCCGCTTCAGCAGGATGGGTGCGCGGAACACGGTGCCGTCCAGCGCCGCCCGGATGGTGGCGTTGGGGGACTTCCACAGCTGGGTCAGGCCGTACTCCTCCTGGCGCTGCAGGTTGGGAGTGATGGTGGCGCACTTCACGCCGATCTTCAGGCGCTTGATGGCCTCCGCTGCCTGTGCGGTGACGGCATCTGCCGTCTCCTCCCGGTGGGGCAGGGACAGGTCGTAGTATTCGGTGTTCAGGTCCACGAAGGGCTTAATAAGTGTGTCCTTTATCATGCCCCACAGCACATGGGTCATCTCATCGCCGTCCAGTTCGGCGATGGGGACAGGCATTTTGATTTTTTCCATTCAGTTCACCGCCTTTGCCGCGTAATAGTTGATGAGGCACCCGCGCAGCAGCAGCTCGCGCTCCTCCGCGTTGGTGTTTTTCAGATAGAGGAGGAGGTCCGTTTTCCTGCCGTCATGCAGCAGTACCGCGGGGAATTCCTCGTCGCCCCGGGCCACCTTCTCCCGCACCTCCGGGACGTAGATAAAGTCGCCGGGTGCGCCGTCAAAGCTGTCGTCCGCCGCCAGTGTAAAAGGCAGCAGGCCCCAGTTGACGCAGTTGGAGCGATAGCGCTTGGTGGCGAATTCGTAGCAGATGTTGGCGCTGCCGCCCAGCACCCGCTGACAGGAGGCCGCCTGCTCCCGGGCAGAGCCGTCGCCGGGTTTGTTGGCAAAGATAACGGAGCCGATGTGCAGCCGGGACAGACTGCGCGTATCCAGACCCAATGCGTGCAGCGTATCCGCCAGCGCCGCCGGTACCTCACCTGCGGTCCGGGCGCTTTCCAGCGCCGCCGCGGCCTTGGCCCGGGGAACGTAGTCCGGGTCGCGGCGGGACAGGGTGAACTGCGCCAGCTTCATAGGGTTGGAACGGTAGGAGGACGTCTCGCCGGAGGGGATGAGCTCGTCTGTGGTGGTGACCTCATCCCGCAGAACGGAGGCCACCTGTAGGAGCAGATCATCGGATAGGACGGGGATGGCGGGCCACTCGGCGATGTTGGGACCGTATTGCAGCGGGGCGTCCGGCTGGGGGTGGCCGAAGCCGCGATAGACCCGCTTGTCGTACACGGAGGCGTCGAACCGGCGCTCCACTGGAGAGGGAGCGTCGTAGTCCACATCCGCCGCAGAGGTGAGCACACCGTGGTTCCGCGCGGTGGCGGCAATGGAGCGGGCGTCCATCAGGATCACGCCGGACAGCTGGCCGTCGCCGGGCTTGGAGCCCTCCCGGTTGGGGAAATTCCGGGTGGTGTGGCGGATGGACAGGGCGTCATTGGCGGGCACATCGCCTGCGCCGAAGCAGGGGCCGCAGAAGCAGGGCTTGCACACGGCGCCGGCGCGCAGCAGCCGGGCGGACACACCGTTTTCCACCAGCTCCAGCTCCACGGGGACGGAGGGGGGATACACGGAGAAGTCAAAACTCCCGCTGCCCACATCGCAGCCGTCCAGAATGGCAGCCGCCTCGGCGATGTTGTCATACAGGCCGCCGGCGCATCCGGCGATGACGCCCTGCTCTACATGGAGCTTGCCGCCCTTTACCTTGTCGGTGAGATGCAGCTGCACCTTGCCGCCGAACTGGTCGGCGGCCCGCTTCTCTACCTCACGCAGGATGTCGCCGGGGTCGGCGATCAGTTCCCGCAGCGTCACCGCCTCGGAGGGGTGGAAGGGCAGGGCGGCCATGGGCTCAATGGCGGACAGGTCCAGCTCGATAAGGCCGTCATAGTACGCGCCGTCCTCGGGATGCAGGGGGGCAAAGTCCTCCGCCCGGCCGTGCAGCGCCAGATAGTCCCGCACGGCGCCGTCCGTCTCCCAGATGGAGGTCAGGCAGGCCGTCTCGGTGGTCATGACGTCGATGCCGATGCGGTAGTCCATGCTGAGACGGCCGATGCCATCCCCCACGAACTCCAGCACCTTGTTTTTCACAAAGCCATTTTTATACACCGCGCCGCACAGGGCGATGGCCACATCGTGGGGGCCCACGCCGTGGCGGGGCCTGCCGGTGACGTGCACCAGGATCACCTGGGGCGCTGCCAGGTCGTAGGTGTTACGCAGCAGCTGCTTGACGATCTCACCGCCGCCCTCGCCTACGCCCAGGGTGCCCAGCGCGCCGTAGCGGGTGTGGCTGTCGGAACCGAGAACCATTTTGCCGCAGCCGGCCAGCATTTCCCGGGCATACTGGTGGATGACCGCCTGGTTGGCGGGCACATAGTCGCCGCCGTATTTTACCGCCGCCGACAGGCCGAAGGCATGGTCGTCGGCATTGATGGTGCCGCCCACGGCGCACAGGCTGTTGTGACAGTTGGTGAGCACATAGGGCACCGGGAACTCCGTCAGACCGCTGGCCTTGGCGGTCTGGATGACGCCCACATAGGTGATATCGTGGGAGATGAGACTGTCGAACGTCAGGTGCAGCAGGCCGTCGCCGCTGCCGGTGTTGTGGGCGCGGAGGATGCGGCAGGCCATGGTCTTCTCCCGGGCTGCCGCCATGGCGGGTGTGGCCTCACGGACGGCGCCGCCGGTCCAGAGGACGGGAAGATCGTGCAGCTTGATCATAGGATAGCACCCCTTTCGGGAAATCAGAGTGTCGGGCACAGGCGGCCCGTGCAATAATGTAGTCAGTATAGCACGATGATGGAAAAATGCAAGAGGAAAATCAAGAAAATTGCAAGTTTGAAATTTGCGTTTTGCAAAAAGCTCGAATGCTGACGGATAAATTTGCGTTAAAATAAAAAATTTTGAAATTTTGAAATTTTGCTCTTGCAAAATGAAGGCGGCGGACGTATAATCACCCATGAAACAACGTACCGCCCTGCGGCGAAAGGAGAAACCGATATGACCGAGAAAGACACCACGATTTTAAAACAGTATACCAATCCTCTGAGCCGCAGCATCCAGGAGCAGTACGCCATCAGTCCGGATCACTATCGGGGCGATATAAAGCTGGGCCTGCGGAATAACGATGGCACGGGCGTTTTGGTGGGTGTGTCCAAGGTGGGCAGTGTTCAGGGCTATCTGATGCAGGACGGTCAGCGTGTTCCCGCCCCCGGCAAGCTGTACTACCGCGGCATCGAGCTCACCGACATCGTGGAGGCCCACCGCAAGGCCGGCACCTTCGGCTTCGAGGAGGTGGCCTACCTGCTGCTGATGGGTTATCTGCCCTCCAAGAGCGAGCTGGCCTACTTCGACAAGATCATGAACCAGGCCCGCAAGCTGCCCGAGGGCTTTACCGAGGGCATGATCATGCGGCACCCCAGCCACAATATCATGAACGAACTGGCCCGCAGCGTGCTGAGCCTGTATTCCTACGATCCGGACCCGGACAACACCTCCATCGACAATATGCTGCTGCAGTCCGTCAAGCTCGTTGGCTATTTCCCGTCCATTGTGGCCAATGCCTACGCGGTGCAGCGCCACTACTTCCACGGCGACTCCCTGCATATCCATTTCCCGGTGCCGGAGCTGTCCACGGCGGAGAACTTCCTCCGCATGATGCGCCCGGACAAGAGCTACACCGATGAGGAGGCCCATCTGCTGGACATGATGCTCATGGTCCACGCGGAGCACGGCGGCGGCAACAACTCTACCTTCGTCTGCCGTGCCATGTCCTCCAGCGGCACGGACACTTACAGCGCCATTGCCGGGGCTGTCGGCTCCCTGAAGGGGCCCCTCCACGGCGGCGCCAACGCCAAGGTCATGGAGATGTTCCGCTATATCAAGGAGAATGTGGATCCCCACGACGACGGCTCCATCAAGGACTACTTGAACAAGCTGCTGGACGGCCAGGCGGGCGATCGGTCCGGCAAGATCTACGGCCTGGGCCACGCGGTGTACACCATGTCTGATCCCCGCGCCGTGCTGCTGAAGAAGTACGCCCAGCGCATGGCGGAGCTGAAGGGCTACGCCGACGACTTCGCCCTGCTGCAGAAGGTGGAGGAGCTGGGCCTGCCCATGGTCATGGAACGCAAGCACAGCGACACGCCCATGTGTGCCAATGTGGATATGTACTCCGGTCTGGTGTATGCCATGCTGGGCATCCCCGAGGAGGTGTTCACGCCGCTGTTCGCCTCCGCCCGTATCGCCGGCTGGTGCGCCAACCGCATTGAGGAGGTGGTCACCTGCCACAGGATCATGCGCCCGGCCTACCGTGCCGTCACCACCCACGAGGCGTATATCCCCATGGACCAGCGCGGCGAACATCTGCACCTGTCCGCGGCGGACTGATACGATGAAGGAGCCGTCCCCACCGGGGACGGCTCCTTTTTACAGGACCAGGTTTTCGTCGGTGATCTCGCCCTTGCAGACCACATTGGTGGGGCCGGTCAGATACAGGTCGGTGACGCGGCCGGCCGCGTTCCGTTCCACGTCCACATACAGCGTGCCGCCGGTCATGTCTACCCGCACATGCTTGCCGGAGACCTTTCCCAGCAGCGTCAGCACCGTCACCACGGAGCCGGTGCCCGTGCCGCAGGCGTAGGTAAAATCCTCCACCCCGCGCTCATAGGTGCGCTCGTACACATGGTCCGGGCCGATGATCTCATAAAAGTTCACGTTGGCGCCCTTGGAAAAATCCGGATAGTGCCGCAGGGTCCGGCCCAGCCGGAGCAGCGCCGCCGTGTCATAGTCTCTCAAGCCGGCGATGGGTATCGCCGCGTGGGGGATGCCGGGGTCGCCCAGCTCCACATAGGCGCAGTCATAGGTGATGCCGTCCACCTCCGCCGTACCGTTCAGCCGCAGATGGCAGGGATCGTTGAGCCGTATACGGTATAGCTGCCGATCTGCCCGCCAGCCGGTGACCATGCCGGCGGTGGTCTCTACCCGCTGTGTTTCGCCGGCCAGGCCGCTCTCGAACCCGTAGCGGCAGATGCACCGCGCGCCGTTGCCGCACATCTCACCCGTGGAGCCGTCGGAGTTGAAGAACAGCATTTTGTAGTCGCCGCCACAGGTGGGGGGCTTCACCACCATGAAGCCGTCTGCGCCGATGGACATATGCCTCTCACACAGGACGCGGACGATCTCCGGCCACCTGTTCTCGGGGATGGCGTTCCGACGGTCGTCCACCACGATAAAATCATTGCCTGCCCCATTCATCTTCCAGAATTCCATGATAGCCCTCCCTCGCGGTATTTTCTGCCATTGTACAGGGAACCGCCGCCATTGTCAAATACGCTGTCCCTATCGCCCGCGCCAAAAAGAAAAGCCACCCTTTAGGGTGGCTTTTCCGTGACTGCCCACAGGTTTTGTTGTCCGTACTTCCACATACCGCAAGGAAGGGGGAGTGTGAGGGGGAAACCTTTGCGGGTTTCCCCACTCGCGTTCAGTCATCCGCCCGCAGGCGGCACTTTTGCACAGCAAAAGTGCCGCACCAAAAAAGAAGAGGCACACAAGGGCGACTCCTCATAAGGACATCTTGAAAACACCAGATTAAACCGATTGAGAGAATCTCTTGGTGTCGACCAAACGGGAATAGCCATCAACCATTTCATCGTGGTTGGTGGCTATTCCTGTTTAAAGGTATATTCATGTTGAAATTCGAACCAGAATCTTTGTAAAATTCCCTACCGCTCTTTAACCAGAAACAATGGGTAACCGCATGCCTAACCGGGAGAGCAGTTCGTTGGTAATCGTCCCACAGCATGCAGCCAGTTCCTCTGCCCGAATCACCTGACCGCCATCCCGGCCGATAATAGTCACTGTATCGTCAGGAGCGACCTCCGAAAGATCGCTGACGTCCACCAGCAACTGGTCCATGCACATCCGCCCCACCATAGGACAACGCCGGCCCTGAATCAGCACCTGGCCGCCCCGCTGAGGCAGATCCCGGGGCAGACCGTCCGCGTAGCCGATGGTGACCACCGCCAGTTTGGTTTCTTGCTCTGCCTGAAAGACCCGCCCGTACCCGGCGCTCTCTCCGGCTTGCACAGTGCGGATGCTGGCCACTCTGGCCCGGAGAGACAGAACCGGCCGCAGGTCAAGGCTTCGCTGAACAGGCGCATCATCGCTTCGAACTCCATAGAGTGCGATTCCAGCCCGGACATAGTCACAGGGCTGAGCTGGGAGGTTCCAAAGTCCATAGCTGGACTGGATATGAACTTTGCCGGGATCATATCCGGCAGTTCGGAGCCAGGCCACCGTATCATAGAACAAGGTCAGCTGCTCCTGGGTGTAGGCAACATCTTCGGCTTCCAGGCTGTCCGAGACGTATAGATGAGAAAAGACACCGTCCACTACCAGGTTTGGAAGCCGGAATGCCTCCAGGATCTCCTTCCGGTTTTCCGCCAGGATGCCCAGCCGGTGCATCCCCGTGTCCAGGGCCAGATGGACATGGACACGCCGCCCTCTGGCTGCCAAGGCCCGCCCGTGGTCAATATCCGCCACCGTCTGGGTCAGATGCCATCGTGTCAAGAGCGGAGCTTCCTCCGGGGAGGTATAACCTAAGATCAAGATCGTCCCCCGGATGCCCGCCTTTCGCAGAGCAATCCCCTCGGCCAGGCAGGCCACGGCAAAGGCCCGGACGCCCGCTCGCTGTAAGGTGCGGGCGGTCACTGCCCCGCCGTGACCGTAGGCCTCCGCCTTTACCACCGCCATCAGCTCTGTCCCCGGGGCCAATGTGTTCCGCAGCACCTGGGCGTTGTGCCCAAGGGCCGCCAGATCCACCTCCCGCCAGGCCCGAGCGGTGGGGCTGGGCTTCTTTTGAAGCCTCAGCAGGCAAGGGGCGGAGAGCAGCGCACTGAGCGCCAGCACCACAATAAAATGGAGAACACTGTTTTCAATGAGCATTTCTCCCAGTCCCAGTAGCTTTGCCGCTCCCCGGACCAGTACGATGCAGAGGGGATGGAGCACATACACGGCTGTGGAAAATTCCCGGACTTTCCTGGACTCGCCCTTGTTTCCGCCCAGCAGCAGAGAAAAAAGGCATACTATGCACAGGGGGAGGGCGAGGTACATGCTGTCGTGGCGCTGGACATCCATGCGATGGAGCCACAGCCCCTCGGCGCTCATGGCTGCCAGAGAGAGGAAGAAGCCCGCCAGAGACAGCTTTTGGTTCCACCGCCTTCCGGCGGCCCCAAGCAGAAGGAACAGTGGCGCGAAGAACAGGCCATTGCGGGTATAGCCGCACAGTGTAAAAATGCCGTCGTAAAGGGTCCGAAGCAGCGGGATCTGGGAAACCAGTCCATAGTAACTGTCCCCGCCCAGACCGATGAGATAGAGTAGCGCCGCCACAGGCAGAGCCACCCGCAGGCCCAGCCGGCTGAGCCACCGGGCGATGACGATGCCCAGAATGGTCGCCGGGAAATACCACAGGTGGTAGAAGGTGCCGTCCACCAGCAGTTTCCGCAAAACATCCGCCGGACCGGTGAAGCTGCCGGCATAGAGATTCACTGGCAGATACAAAAGGATGCAGACGCCGTAGAGCAGGCAGAGCTTTTTCAGCTGCCGCCCCACACCAGCCCAGTGATTCCGGCTCAGAAAGTACCCAGTGGTCATCAGAAAGAATGGGACTGCCACCCGGGCCAGTACCCGGGTAAGCCAGAAATCAGCCATGGCAGACACATCCGCCAGGGGCGAGGTGTGGTTCATCACCACCAGCAGGACTGCCGCCAGACGAAAGAGGTCCAAAGTCGGGACGGTTTTCTTAGCCGTTCTCATGGGTATCCCCCCACCATGTCAGGATAAATCCCTCCACATTGTCGCCGGATATCTGGCAGCAGCCCTCCGGCACTTCCACCTCTGTGACGGCTCCGGCGGCGGGCACATAGAACACCTGGGCCATGCGGCCGTTTTCCAGAGCGACGCTCCGGGGACCCTGCCGCAAAAAGTCCCGGTACTCCTCCAGACACAGCCCGTTGGTTTCCATCAGCTGGGCGTGGGGCGCCCCCACATAGCGGAAGTGCCACGGCTCAGCCGAGATCCCGGTGACTTCCTCCTTGCCCCGCTGGTAGCGTTCGATAAAGCCGTACCGGGCCGCCAGACGCCTAAATCTTCCGCAGACGCCGTCATAGGGAAAGGCAGGCCGGATGAAGTCGATGTATCCGGCAGCCATTCCCAGGTCGATGGCGAGTCCGGTCTGATGCTCACTGCATCCTGGAAGGGCCACATACTGGCGGGTAAATGTCTCCCCATGCTCCGCCATGGAGTCGTCCCAGATCCGCTGCTGTTCCTGCTGGCTCCGCCAGCCGGACACCGGCACGATCTCCCGCTGTCCCCCCGCCTTTTGGATACAGGCAGACAGTAGCTGCCGTGCCCGGCTTTCAAGAAGAATGTCGGGGTGGTGCGGGTCCACCGAGGTCAGCGCAGATCGCTCTTTTTCATGCAGGGGATGCGCCCGGTTGACCAGGACCAGCGGCCCCTGAAAAATCTGCTCCCGGGGAATCGACACGGTTCTCATCCCGCCACCCCCAACTCGATCAGGCGGGTCACCAGCTCCCCAAAGGAAATGCCGATGCCCTGCATCATGCTGGGGTAGCGGCTGTGGGCGGTGAAGCCGGGGATGGTGTTAACCTCATTGAAGACGATCTCCCCATCCGGGGTGAGGAACAGATCCACCCGGGCGAATACCCGGCAGTCCAGGGCACGGTAAATGGTTTTTGCCGCTGCCTGGATCTCTGCCGCCTTCTCCGGCGGGATGCGGGCGGGACAGTGGATGGCGGAGGTCTTTAAGGTGTACTTCTCCTCATAGTTGAAAAAGCCCTCCGACAGCGCAATCTCGTCCACCAGACCCACGGTCAGTTCCTCGTTGCCCATGACCGCGCAGCCCACCTCAAAGCCGGGGATCGTCTCCTCCAGGATCACGGCGCTGTCGTGGCGGAATGCCTCCTCCATGGCGGCGGGCAGCTCTTCCGGCCCGGAGACTTTGGTGATACCGAAGGAGGAACCGGCCCGGACCGGCTTGACAAACACCGGGTATCCCAGTTCCTCCGCTGCCTGGGCGATCCGGCTGAAATCATCGCTGGAATGAAAGACGTGGCTCCGGGGGACCCGGATGCCGGCCAGGGCCGCCAGCTGGTGGGCCCGGTCCTTGTCCATGCACAAGGCGCTGGACAATGTCCCGCAGCCGATGACCGGGACCCCGGCCAGTTCAAAGAGTCCCTGTACCGTACCGTCCTCGCCGTTCTTGCCGTGGAGGACTGGGAATACCGCGTCAAAGAGGAGACGGCGGCCGGAGCCGTCCAGCAGTAGTAAAGCGTGGGCCTCCCGTTCCACCAGCGGGGTGCAGGGGATACAGTCTGCCGCCTGCTGCCAAGTACCGTCCTCCAGCCGGGAGAGGTCGCCGGTATAGCAGAGCCACTGCCCCTCCCGTGTGATGCCCACAGCCAAAGGAGTATAGCGGGCGGGGTCCATGTGGGACAGCACCGCATAGGCGGAATGGAGAGAAACTTCGTACTCCGTGGAGCATCCGCCGAAGAGAACGAGAATGGTTTTCATGGGATAAGACCTCCTAATCAAAATAAAGCGCCTGGTTCTGATACTGAAATGGTACCAGAACCAGGCGTTTCATACTTGTCTATCTACCAACGGATGCCTTGCAAGTTTTCTGCGAAATTCTTGTGATTTTCTTACGGCGCTTCTGAATGGTCTGACGGAAGACAGATGGTGAAGGTGATCCGATCCTCGGTGCTGTCCGCCCGAATGGTCCCGCCGTGGAGCTCCACGATCTCCTTGGCGATGGCTAAGCCAAGGCCCGCACCACCTGTCCGGGTGGCGCGGGAGCTGTCCAGACGGAAGAACTGTTCAAAGATCCGGTCCAATTTCTCCTGGGGGATGTTCTTTCCCGCATTGGAGAAGGTGAGTACGATTTTCCCGGCCTCTATCCGTCCGGCAATTTCCACCGTGCTGTCCGGCAGGCTATAATAAGACGCGTTGCGCAGGAGATTATCAAAGACCCTTGCCAGCTTATCCGGGTCACAGGAATAGTGCAGCTTGGGCGGCAGATCCAGGCTGCATGACAGCCCCGATTCTGCGAAAATGGGGCGGAATTCGCTGGCGACCTGCTCCAGCATCCGCGTCAGGTCCACGCTCTGCCGCTCCAGCTCCAGGCGAGAGAGGTTGAAGCGGGTGATGTCGAAGAACTCGTTGATGAGGTCCTCCAGCCGCTCCGCCTTCTCCAGGGCGATGCCGGTGTACCTGGCCCGGATCTCCGGGGAGATCTGAGGCTCATCCCGCAGGAGGGTCAGGTAGCCGATGACGCTGGTCAGGGGCGTTTTCAGGTCGTGGGCCAGATAGACGATTAGGTCGTTTTTCCGCTGTTCTGCCTCCCGGGCTGCCCGGGCGTCCCGGAGAGCCTGCTCCCGGGCCAGATTCAGCTGGATGGAGATGTCCTCCAGGGAATCCGGCAGCTGGATGGGCTCCTCACTGGGGCGGGATAATTGCTCTGCCGCATTGGCCACCACGTCCAGCTGCTTGATGGGCTTGGAGATAAAATAGAAGCTGATGACCACCCAGCCCGCCAGCACTGTGACGATGCAGACCAGAACGATGTAGTCTCGAACCCAATTCAGGAAGTCGTAGAGCGGCGAGGGCTGCCAGGTGATGCTGGCGCAGATGATGAAGCCCAGGAATGCCAAGGCCATCACTGCGACCACCCAAGCCATGAGGACCAGCAGGTAGCCGCCCCAGATGCGCAAAGATCTCCGGCGGCTGCGGGTATTTCCTTTCTTACTCAATGGTGTACCCCACCCCCCAAACGGTCTTGATGAATTTGGGCTTTCGGCTGGGCTCGTGCATCTTTTCCCGTAGCCGGGCGATGTGACTCATGACGGTGTTGTTGCTGTCCATAAACGCCTCGCCCCAAACATGTTCAAACAGTTCCTCGCTGGACACCACATTCCCCCGGTGCTCACATAGATACCAGAGAATGGAGAATTCCAAGGGCGTCAGGGCCAGTTCCTCGCCGAACAGGACGCACTTGTGAGTGGCCTTGGAGATCTGAAGGCCTCGAAAGTCGTATTCGGTGACCTCCTGGACTGTCCCCTCCCTGGGGTTGTACCGGGTGTAGCGGCGCAGCTGAGTCTTGACCCGGGCCACCAGTTCCAGAGGATTGAAGGGCTTGGTGATGTAGTCGTCCGCTCCCAAGGTCAGCCCCATGATCTTGTCCATATCCTCCACCTTTGCGGTGAGCATGATGATGGGGAACAGGTGGTCCTCCCGGATGCGCTGGCAGAGGGTAAAGCCGTCCATGTCCGGCAGCATCACATCCAGCACCGCCAGATTCAAGCGTGTCGTCCGCACACAAGCCAGGGCGTCGGAGGCATTATAGAATTTGTGGATGGTGAAGCCTTCGTTTTTCAGATAGACCTCCACCAGATCTGCGATCGCAGTCTCGTCATCGACGACTAAAATATGTGTAGCCATAGTTGCCGGCCTTTCGTGTTTTTCTGCATTATAGCACGGAACGTATAAAAAAGCGAGTATGACTCTTGATTTTTCCTAAACATGTCCTAAAGGGGACTGTTGCGGTCTCCTGTCTGCGCAAAATTCTCACCAGACTGTATCGAAACTACGATCTTCCAGACTCCTGTTTTCGTAGGGTCGAAGTCGTGAAGCTGCGCCGCAGTGCTCTGTCATCCTTCGCTGGCAGGATCGGTCTGCGTATCATACGATGAACATTCCTCCAGATCTGCAGCCTGCTACCCGGATAGGCTTTTTTCAGCTTTGTGACAGCACGCTCCTTTGCCTTTTCCACGGCGGACTCCTTCATCATGTGGTACATGCCGATTTCCTTCAGCGAAGTTTTTTCAAATCCGAATACGCCGTAGAATTTTCCGAGGATGTCCCTGTCCTTCTTCGGGAGAGCATCAAATAGTTCCTGCAGCAGCTCAATGCAGACTTTTCGATACACGACCTGCTCCGCAGAAACAGAGAGATTCCCAGGCATCAGCCGCTCAAAGGGATCACCGTCATAGCTCCCAGGGATAAGATCATTGACACCAACAAAATGGGTGTTGTAACGGATGTGCTTGACAGCCTGTTCCAGAAGGACATCCATTTTCTCCGCGATCTCTTCGATGCTGAACTGACCTGAATGATATAGCCTTTGTGCCTGCCGGACAGCATCCATCTCGTGCTTGCTCAGAGAAAGATTTCCGATATGTTGCTCCAGCCAACGGGTCATCCGGCCTTTCAGATGTGGGTACAGGTAGGTGGCAAGCACAGCACGGCTCTCATCGTATTCTCTGCTCTGGACCCGTGTCAGAAATTCCAACGCACCCTCGCCGCAAAGATCCTCCAGAATCGTTTTCGTATAGCCGGACAACTCTCCCGGTCTTTCCCTGTCCATATGCAGACAGTTGAACTCTCTGGCAGTCTCCCGGGCGATGCGCCGGATCAGCCCGAGATTCCTGCGGTACAACTCCTCCAGCGCGCGCTCATCACCGCCGTAATATCGGCGGACCAGTTCTTCATTGGTCATGGGTCCCACCCGCCTTTGCTTTCGGTGGACGCCCTCGGGGCTTGCTCACTCTGGTGATGCGGCAATATTCATACACTTGCGCAGTAGATATTTGTTCAGAAAACTCCTCAACAGAGATATCCGGGCTGCGCAGCGCATCGTAGAGCCGGTCTCGCACATGATCCTTGGCTCTTCTGGCATCCTCCTGAGAGATAGCTCCCCGCTGCATATCCTTCGTGATCCTGGAAAAGGCAGTCAGCTTGGCCTTCACCTTAGGGTTGTTCTTTGCCAGTTCCTTTTGAACTTCCACCGTGCCAAATTGCCGACAGGTGTAGCCAGGAGCGTGGGGACAGGCCCCTTCGCAGTACAAAGCGTGGACGCCGCTCTTCAGCATGAAGTATTTCCCGCAGATGATGCAGCGGCGGATGTTGTGTCCACTATTCAGGGCCAGCATATAGTCTGCCTTCATCAGCGCCTGTAAGCTGTCCGTCACATGCTCCTGACAGATGGCCATGGAGCCGTCCGGCAGCTCCCGCGGGACATAGGAGAGCATATATTCATCGTGTCTCCTGTAGCAGTCCCCGTGGTAAGTGATGGGGTTGACGATCAGCTTCTCTGCGGTGCGATCATCGTTATAGAAACCATAGAGCGCTGCCGCATAACTTTCCGGCCTATTGGTCGTGAGTGTGGAGAGGATAAACTTGATGAAATTCCGGATGGTAGGAACAAAGGCACGGATGTCGTGAAGATACATCATGTAGCGGTCGATGTATTTCTTGTAGGCACTCCAGGTATCTTCGCACGCTCCCAGGAGGCGAAACATCTCGTAATAAAACAACTCGCCCTTTTCCTCGCTGCCCTCTCTGCGACGAAACAGATCCAGCAGTCCCAAGGAGATTTCAGGATCGCTGTCCCCATCATCGCTCTGGAGGAATTCTTCCGCTGAGGCGCTGAGAAGTTTTGTCTGATCATCCTCTGAAAGGCTGTGCTCCTCGGGAGGAAACAAGCTGAACTGTCCTGTGATCTCCCGTATCACCGAAAAGAAAGCGTCATAGCAATCGTCCGGTAGCAAGCGGAACACAGTATATCGGCGAAGTTCCTGACAGAGCTGCTCCATCTCATCATTCAGTTTCCACCAAAGTTCACTCTTGCGGACATACTCGTAGATGTCCATAAGGGTACGGATGCGCACCATCCGTTCGTGCAGGGGGTGGTAGTCATCCGGTGATAGATTCAGCAGATCTTCGGTCAGCCTGCCTGCCTCAAACTGCTGCCCGTTCAGCTCCAAGGTGCTGCCGTAGGTATAGAATATGATGCTCCCCTCCATTTCCGCTGGCCCCCTCCTCTGCAATAATTTGTCCTACTTGATTTTTAATCTGTCCATGCTTTTTATCAGGATACCATCTTTTCCACCACAATACAAGCAGAGGGGCAAGGGGATGCTCAAAAGTCCTGTGGGCACTGCTCCTCTAAAAGAATACTACTCCCACTTCTTTCGAGGTGGGAGATTTTTGTATTCAGATATTTTTAATTGGAGGTACTGACTATGAGCAACAAAATGGACCGTCCTCTGGTCACGGTGGACGGTAGGACGCTGATGGACCGTCCGCTGGAGCCGCCCAATTTTGTGGTGGACACGCTGATCTCTCAGGGTCTGCATATCCTGGCGGGTTCACCCAAGGTGGGCAAGTCCTGGCTGGCCCTGTGGCTGGCGGTGACGGTGGCCAAGGGAGAACCGGTCTGGGGAATGAGCGTGAAGCAGGGCACCACCCTCTATCTCTGCCTGGAGGACTCCGTCCTTCGCATCCAGAACCGCCTCTTCGAGATCACAGAGGACGCACCGGACAGCGTCCATTTCTGTACGGAGTGCGCTCCCATCGGCCAGGGGCTGGAGGAGCAGGTGGAGGGCTTCCTCGTAGCTCACCCGGATACTGTTCTGGTCCTCGTCGATACGCTGCAGATGGTCCGCCCCGTCCACGATGCCACCTACGCCAATGACTACCGGGACCTGTCTGTGCTGAAGCGGCTGGCGGACAAGCACGGCATCGCCATCCTGCTGATCCATCATCTGCGAAAGGAAACTGCCGATGATGTGTTCAACCGTATCTCCGGTACGACAGCCATCAGCGGGGCGGTGGATTCCAGTTTTACTCTGGTGGAAGATCGGCGCGGCAGCGGTAAGGCGAAGCTCTCCTGCATCGGTCGTGACATTGAATACCGGGAGTTGTCTCTGGAACGCAACGTTGAAAACGTGTGGGAGATGGTAGCAGACAGCAGAACGCAGCCGGAGCTACTGGGCGACCGGATCACCTATCTGGTCTCTGAACTGATGCGCGACCGTACGAAATTTATCGGCACTCCCACAGAGCTGTCTGAAAAAATCGACCCTGTCGGTATGGAGCGTATCTCGCCTAAGAAAGTGTCCCGCCTGATCCTGCAAAGCCTTGACGCGCTAAGCAAAATCGGAATTTTCGGTATGGTGCGCCGCAGCAACGGGAAGCGGCTCATCGAGCTGCGCCGTGCCGAAAGTGACGATGCCCAGGGTGTACCTGTGGTCGCCCCTGTTGACCCTGTTGGGGCGCTGTGCGGCGATTTGCGGGAGATTGCCGGGCATGGCGAGTAAACACCCGCAGGGAAAAAGAAACGCCGTTTGTGGCCATTTGTGGCCGAAAGCGGAGCGCGGGTGTTCGGTGCAGGGAAATCACCTCCTTGGAGGTGGCCAGCATCGCGTTTGTCTGGTCTGCGGCAACGCCGCTGCCCGACTTCCGCATGAATTCCGGGCAGAAGCCCGGGCCCACTTTATCTACGATTTGGAGGAAACGACATGAAAAAAGATGTTAAATTCAGCACCCGCATGGCGTCCACAGACCGGGAGGCCATCAAGGAGTTGGCGAAGCAGTCCGGGATGTCCATGAGCGACTACGTCACTGCCTGCTGCCTGGGAAAGCAGGTGGTGGTCATCGACGGCCTGAAAGAAGTGCTGAAGGAGCTGAAGTCCATCGGCAGAAATCTGAACCAGCTCGTCACCCTGGCGCACATGGGACGAGTGACCGTGATCGATTTGGAAAGCGTATGTCGGGCGTTCTCTGAACTCTGTGGTGCCGTTCGGATGATCCTTGAACGAAAGCGCTGGTAAGCTATGGCTATCATCAGCTTCACAAACTACAAGCGGGGCCAGACCACCGGATGCATGAGCGCCGTGATGCGGTATACCATGCAGGATAAAAAGACCGAGTTCGAGGGGCAGCAGTTGGTCACAGGTATCAACTGTCAGCCGGAATCTGTCTACGCGGATTTCATGACCACCAAGCGGCTCTACCACAAGACGGACGGTGTACTGTTCTATCACATGGTACAGAGCTTCCCGAAAGGCGAAGCAGTCGACCCGGTCACCGCTCACGCGGCCGCGCTGAAGCTGGCCGAGTACTATGAGGGATACGAAGTTCTGGTCTGCACCCACACAGACCGTGAGCACATCCATTCCCACTTCCTCATCAACTCGGTCAATTTCGATACCGGACGGAAACTGCATATCGCAAAGGAGCAGCTCCAGGAACTGCGGCAACGCAACGACATGGTCTGCAAGGAGTTTTCACTTCCTGTATTTCAACCCAGGGAACAAAAGCAGAAAACAAAGACTATGACCATCGGAGAGTATCACACGGCGGCCCGCGGTCAGAGCAAGAAGCTGCAGCTCATGAATATCATCAATGACTGTATGCGCCACGCTTCCAACCGCGAGGAGTTCATTGCGCTGATGGAGAGCGAGGGCTACAAGGTTCGCTGGGAAAAGTCCCGAAAGAATATCACCTATACCACGCCGAGTGGCTGGCAGTGTCGGGACCGTTTGCTGTTCGGTGACAAATATCTAAAGGAGAACATGGAATATGAATTCAGGATCAGAGAAGAAATTATCTATGGACGAGCTCATGGCCCTGAACCGGCCCGAGCCTTCACCGCAGCCGACAGCGCAGGAGTCGAGTTCACCGATCACGCCCATTGTCATCCAGTGTCCGTTGCCGGAGGCTCTGACGATGCTGACACAGAAGACAGAATCCATCGGGTGGGAAGTGCGTGGAATGCGGGAGTATCTTCCGAACCTGAGATCACACACAGACCTGACAGCGGTGCAGAACAGCATGGCGAAGATCCAGAAATCGTTGACGGAGATGACCACTCTGCTGGAACAGGCTGGGAAGAAGAAAGAAAAGCATTCCTGCAAATGGCTGGACTGGCTTCCGGACTTCGACCTGATCGTAGTGGCCAAATGGATCGTACTGGTACTGCTCATCGTGGCGGCACTGCTGGGGATGGGGTATGGCACAGCGACAGTGGTCAGCAACATCCGCAACCTGTTTCTATGAAGCCGCTCCACGCTGGACTGTATGGTCTGGCGGTAACTGGAGCGTTACTGGATGATGGTAACGAAGATGTCGAGGAACGTTACCGCCGTATCCAGGCAGAACAGGAAGCCAAAAATATCGGCGCTGTCATCGGACTGGTGGCCGGCGTAGCCATGGTGCTCACACAGGATGAGCAATCATCTACAGAACAGCAGTGGACCGAAGATCAGCAGGCAGAACAAACACAGCAGCAGACCATGTAACGGTCTGCTATTTTTGTTGCCTGACTGTAGCGTCAGGGGAAAGGAACGATATGGCGTATAAATTCAAATACAATGAGCGTCCCCGCTCCTACAGTGAAGAAAAGCATGGAGATGAGGATATTCCCTCTGCCAAGGCAGTGCGGGATACCGCAGTGGAAGAAAGGGACGACAAGATTATAAAAAGCCGCCGACAGCATGTATGCGGCAGAGAGTACATTGTGTTCGCGGAATTCAGTTTCGGAGGAACGCAATCTACGGTCGATCTTATGAAACAGGTCATCGACCTGGAGCAGGACGCAAAAAATATTTCCGCCTGAAAAACAGGTTCGCATAGACAAACAAACCGATTGAGGGTATTGTATGGTTGCAATCTCTCAATCGGTTTGGCGTTTTATGAAGGAGGTCAATATGTTACAGCCAAACCAAAAGATCACGGCGCTCTATTGCCGTCTGTCCCGAGATGATAATCTGGAGGGCGACTCCAACAGTATCCAGAACCAAAAACTTATCCTGCAAAAGTACGCCGATGAGAATGGGTTCCAGAACACCAGATTTTATGTGGACGATGGCTATTCCGGCACGAATTTCAATCGCCCAGCCTTTGAACAGATGATGGATGACATGAGCAACGGCGACATCGCCATCATCATCACAAAGGATCTTTCCCGCCTTGGAAGAAACCAACTGCACACCGGTCTTTATATCGAGGAGATATTCCCTTCCAATGATGTGCGCTACATCGCTGTCAACGACAATGTTGACACCAAGTATGAAAACAGCAACGAGCTGATGCCTTTCAAGAATTTGTTCAATGAGTGGCACGTGCGGGACTGCAGCCGCAAGGTGCGGAATGTAGTGAACGCCAAGGCACAGCGGGGAATCCGGGTGGGGACACGAGCTCCTTACGGCTACCGCAAGGGTGCAACCAAGGACTCTCCTCTGTTGGTGGATGAGGAGGCGGCGGCTGTCGTCAAACGCATCTTCGCCATGTGCGCCGGCGGAATGGGACCAGCCCAGATTGCAAAGCAGCTCAAGAAAGAATGCATCTACAGTCCATCCATGTACGCCTATACGAAATTCGGCACATCCCATTCCGGGCTGAATGCAGAGCGGCCCTACAACTGGACTGGCGACATGGTGGCGGATATGCTTCAGAACATGGTCTACCTTGGGCACACGGTCAACCTTCGCTACAGCACCAAGTCCTACAAGGACAAAAAACGATGTGAACGCCCCAAATCAGAGTGGCTTATCTTTGAGAATACTCATGAAGAGCTGGTGGATCAGGAAACCTGGGATATCGTACAGGAGGTGCGATCTCATAAGCGCCGCCGCACGAATATGGATGAGCAGAATATGTTCTCTGGATTGGTGTATTGTGCGGACTGCGGTAAGCCCATGGTATTGCACCGGGCGCACACCATGAAGCCGGAACAGAATCATTTCACCTGCCGCACCTACAAGAAGGACGGGGCAGAAGTGTGTAGCGCTCACTATATCCGGGAAGTGGCACTGAAGGAAATCGTGCTGGAAACAATCCGCAGAGCCACAGAGTTTGCCAGGAGCGACCCGGAGCGGTTCGCCGCATATATTCAGCAAAAGCAATCTACTGAGGTGGCAAAGGAGATCCGGGGGGTGGAACGGGAATTGTCCACGATGCGGAAACGGGATGGCGAACTGGATGTAGTGTTCAAGCGGATGTATGAGGACAGCGCCTTGGGACGGGTGAGCAATGAGCAGTTCCGTTTGCTGTCTGAGGCATACTCCAAGGAGAAAGCGCAGCTGGCTGAAGCCATCCCTGCCACGGAGGAGCGCCTGGAGAAACTACGCAGTAGCATGGCCAACGCCAAGAACTTCATCGCCAAGGCCAGAAAGTTCACCGACATGACGGAACTGACCCCGGAACTGCTCCGCACCTTTGTGGCGAAAATCATCGTGTATGAGAAAGAGGTCAAATACTCCAAGCACGCACCGCAGAAGATCCACATCTGTTTTCGGGACTTCAACCTCAACGAGACAGACGATATGCTTCTATGCGGAGAGACAACAGAAAAGGCAGACAGTACAATTGCACTGCCTGCCTAATCCGAGGACACGCTTCAAGGTACCCCTATCAGGAGTAGCGGAAACGTGTGTCTCTTCTTTTTTGGTGCGAGCGATGGGACTTGAACCCACACGACCTTACGGACACAAGCACCTCAAGCTTGCCTGTCTGCCGATTCCAGCACGCTCGCGGACAAGATACCTGACTATTATAGCAAAACCGGGCAGTTTGTCAAGTACCGGAGGAAAATTCGCCTGCCGCAGATAAAAAAGACCGCCGAAAGGCGGTCTTTTTCCTGTATTCCTATGTGCTTACTCGTTGCCGGGGAAGCTGGGGATGGTGGCGAAGCCCCGCTGCAGGTCCTCGTCGGTGGGGATGACGTCGCTCATCTCGCCATCGTTGTACTTGCCGTAGGCCACCATGTCGAAGTAGCCGGTACCGGTCAGGCCGATGACGATGTTCTTGGTCTCGTTGTTCTCCTTGCACTTCACCGCCTCGTCAATGGCCACGCGGATGGCGTGGCTGCTTTCCGGCGCGGGCAGGATGCCCTCGCAGCGGGCGAACAGCTCCGCCGCCTCGAACACGGCGGTCTGCTCCACGCTGCGAGCTTCCAGATAGCCGTCGTGGTACAGCTGGCTGACGATGCTGCTCATGCCGTGATACCGCAGGCCGCCGGCGTGGTTGGCGGAGGGGATAAAGCCGTTGCCCAGGGTGTACATCTTGGCCATGGGGCAGATCTTGCCGGTGTCGCAGAAGTCGTATTTGAACACGCCACGGGTCAGGCTGGGGCAGGAGGCCGGCTCCACGGCGATGATCTTATAGTCTGCCTCACCGCGGAGCATTTCGCCCACGAAGGGGGAGATCAGGCCGCCCAGATTGGAGCCGCCGCCGGCGCAGCCGATAATGATGTCCGGCTTGATGCCGTATTTATCCAGCGCCGCCTTCGTCTCCAGACCGATGACGGACTGGTGCAGCAGCACCTGATTCAGCACACTGCCCAGCACATAGCGGGTGTTGGGTGTGGAAACGGCGCACTCCACGGCCTCACTGATGGCGCAGCCCAGGGAGCCGGTGGTGTCGGGGAACTCCGCCAGAAGCTTCCGGCCTACCTCGGTGGTCAGGGAGGGAGAGGGGGTCACGTCCGCGCCGTAGGTCCGCATGACCTCGCGGCGGAAGGGCTTTTGCTCATAGGAGCACTTCACCATGAACACATGGCAGTCCAGCCCCAGATAGGCGCAGGCCATGCTCAGCGCCGTGCCCCACTGGCCGGCACCGGTCTCGGTGGTCACGCCGGTCAGACCCTGCTCCTTGGCGTAGTAGGCCTGAGCGATGGCGGAGTTCAGCTTGTGACTGCCGGAGGTGTTGTTGCCCTCGAACTTGTAGTAGATGTGCGCCGGGGTACCCAGCTTATCCTCCAGGCAGTAGGCACGCACCAGGGGAGAGGGACGGTACATTTTATAGAAATTCCGCACGTCCTCGGGGATGGGGATATAAGGGGTATGGTCGTCCATCTCCTGCTTTACCAGCTCGGCGCAGAACACGTGGCCCATCTCCTCCGCCGTCATGGGCTTCAGGGTGCCGGGGTTCAGCAGGGGCGCCGGCTTGTTCTTCATATCCGCGCGAACATTGTACCAATACCGGGGCATCTCGTCCTCGGAGAGATAGATCTTGTAGGGAATGTCACGGTTTTTCAGTTCTTTCATGGTGTTTGTCTCCTTTCAGTATTGGTCAGCGCGGTACACTGTGTTACGCAAAATAGTCGATCTGCATGGCGTGCTTGACCTTGGCCAAGGTATCGGCCGCGGCGGCCTGCGCCGCCTGGGTGCCCTGCCGCAGCACGTCCATCACATAGCCGGGGTCCTTTTCCAGCTCCTCGCGGCGGTTACGGATAGGCTCCAGCGTCTCCTGCAGGACGTTGTTCAGGAACTTCTTGACCTTCACATCGCCCAGGCCGCCCCGCTGATAGTGGGCCTTCAGCTCATCCAAGCTGGCGTAGTCCGGCAGGTATTTGGCAAAGTGCTCATCATTGCAGAAGGCGTCCAGATACATGAACACCGGGTTGCCCTCGGTCTGGCCGGGGTCGCTGACCTGCAGGTGGTTGGGGTCGGTGAACATACCCATGACCTTGGTGCGGATGTCCTCCGGCTTGTCGGCCAGATAGATGCAGTTGCCCAGGGATTTGCTCATCTTTGCCTTGCCGTCGGTGCCGGGCAGACGCAGGCAGGCCTCGTTGTCCGGCAGCAGGGCCGTGGGCTCCACCAGCGTCTCGCCGTACAGCTCATTGAAGCGGCGGACGATCTCGCGGGCCTGCTCCAGCATGGGCAGCTGGTCCTCGCCTACGGGCACGGTGTCGGCCATGAAGGCGGTGATGTCCGCCGTCTGGCTGACGGGATAGGTCAGGAAGCCCATGGGGATGCTGTGGTTGAAGCCCCGCAGCTGGATCTCCGCCTTCACGGTGGGGTTGCGTTCCAGCCGGGCCAGCGTCACCAGGTTCATGTAGTAGAAGGTCAGCTCCGTCAGCTCACACACCACGGACTGGATGAACATATGGCACTTGGCGGGGTCCAGACCGCAGGCCATGTAGTCCAGCGCCACCTGTAGGATGTTCTCCCGCACCTTACCGGGGTTGTCGAAATTGTCGGTCAGGGCCTGGGCGTCGGCGATCATAAAGAACAGCTTTTCAAACTTGCCGCTGTTCTGCAGGATGACGCGGTTGCGGAGGGAGCCCACATAGTGGCCCACGTGCAGGCGGCCGGTGGGACGGTCGCCGGTGAGGATGATCTTACCCATAATCGTGATTCCTTTCTGTATGAGAAATGTTTTTTCGAGACAACAAAAAAGTCTGTCCCATGGAAAATCCATGGGACAGACTGAAAATACAAGCCTGCGGTACCACCCATATTGGCGTAAAAACGCCCACTTTGCGCGCACTGTCATGCGTTCCGCCGGGATAACGGCCGCGGCTGCCGTCGGGTATTACTCGCCATCTGGCTTTCTCCCCGCCCTCGTAAGTCCATTCACCGCACGTTCCGCTGCCACGCTTTCACCGATACGCGGCTCTCTGAAAGTTTCCTGTGCGATTACTCCTCTTACTCAACGGTTTTTGAAGTATGGGGTTATTGTATCACCTTTTTTGCAGATGTCAAGCAAAAATTTTATCGGACGGCGCTATCTGCACAGCATTTCCAGCAGCTGCGGGGCGGTGTCCGCGATGTGTTCCGCGCCGGCAATTTCCAGTTTTTCACGGCCGCGGAAGCCCCAGCTGACGGCGATCAGCGGCAGACCGGCGTTGCGGGCCGTGGCCACATCTACCTCGCTGTCGCCCACATACACGGCATTTTCCGGGCGGACGCCGAGATCCGAAAGCGCTTGTGCCACAAGGGCTGGCGATGGTTTCGGGTCCACGCCGTCCCGTTGGCCGAGGGCCGGCATACCGGGGAAAAACTTTTCCGCCAGCGCCTTGGTGGTGGCATCCGGCTTGTTGGAGACAACGGCGGTCTTCACACCCATTTTTTCCAGCTCCGCCAGGACCTCCGGAATGCCGGGGTACGGCGCGGTCTTTACGCAATTATGGGCCTGGTACCAGTCCTTGTAGGTGCTCAAAATCTCTTGAAACCGTTGGGGCGCAATGGGTTCGGGGATGGCGCGCTCCATGAGCTTCGCGGCGCCATTGCCGACGAAGGCGCGTATTTCCTCGAGGGTGCGCTGCGGCCAGCCATTTTCGAGCAGGATATGGTTTACAGCGTCCTGCATATCCGATAGGGTGTCTAAAAGTGTGCCGTCCATGTCGAAAAGAACGGCCTGAAAGCGGGGGCAAAGAGGGAAATTCATGTGGCAGGTTCCTTTACATTCAGGTTATTCTATGTTGCGCTAATGGTCACTTTATCTTGCTCTTAATGAAACATTATAGCAAACTGCAAGGCACATTGCTATATGCAGTTGTCGTTTTTTTGCGGTACGGCACATTTTTGGCCGGACAGATGGGTCGGCAGGTGGGGCAGGAGGATACTGCCCGGGATCAGCAGGATGCCGATGCCGCCCGGAAGGGTGATCTGCGCCTTCGGGAGCGCCGCGCCGCGGCCCACGGTGCGGCGGCTGAGGCGGCCGAAGGGCGCGCTGCCGCCTGCGGAAAAGGCGGGACGGACGCCGGCAGAGCCGACGCCCGTCCCAATGCAAAAGGGGAACACACATGGACGTGCGTTATACGCTTGTTACGCCTTCCTGCCGCTCTTGAAGAACGCGCCGATGACCTCGATGACGAAGAACACGATCAGATAATACAGCACGTTCCACTTGTGGGAGTAGATAGCGGCGAACACCATGAACAGGGAGCACAGGATGGCCAGCACGGGCATGACTTTGCCGCGGAAGCCGGACAGATCCTTGCGCTTGAGCAGAGCGATGTAGATGGGGATGTAGATGGCGTACAGGGTGATGATGGGCAGCTCGGAGGAGTCGAACTTGAAGGGACCGAAGCCCCCCATGATAGTGCCGCCGTAGAAGTACAGCAGCCACAGGGAGCTGACCAGCAGGCCGAACACGGCGGAGTTGTTGGCCATGTTGGTGTTGGCGTCCACGTTCTTGAACATGGCCAGCTTGGGGCTGCCGCTCTCAACGGCCAGATCGAACATGCCGCGGGTAACAGCCATGGTCAGGCCGTTGCAGGTGCCCCAGCAGGAGATCACAACGAACACGAAGATGGCAGCGCCGCCCACCTGACCGAAGATGTTCTGGAAGGCGATCTTGGCGCCGGCCTCGCCGCCGGCCATCATGACCTCGGACTCCACCGCGCCGGCCAGGCCGACATAGTAGATCACGTACACGATAGCAACGATCACGGTGCCGATCAGCAGCGCGCGGGGCATGTTCTTCTTGGAATCCTTCAGCTCGCTGCCGATGGAGGTGGCGCAGATCCAGCCCTCAAAGGCGAAGGCCAGGGAGACGATAGCGCCGAACAGGCCCTCGGTGAAGGGCATCTCGGTAACGACATTGGAGAAGTTGAACTCGGTCATGCCGCTGGTCAGACCCACGATGGTGCCGACAACGGCCATCAGCAGCAGGGGGATCAGCTTGATGATGGTGGTGGCGATTTGGAACTTACCGGCCAGCTTGGGAGCCAGAGCGTTCATGGTGTAGGTAACGACCATGAAAACACCGGCCAACATCATGGTGCGGCCGCCGACCACAGGGTCGTCCCAGCCCATGAGTACGCCGAAGTAGCGGGCGGGCAGCCAGCTCAGCACGGACACCAGAGAGGGGTAATAGATGACGGCCATGAACCAGCCCACATAGTAGCTGTAGGTCTTACCGCAGGAGGCGGCAGCGTAGCCCACCAGACCCTCCACGCCCTCGTGACTCTGTGCCACGACGCCGAAGGTGCAGGCGCTGATGATCATGACAACGCCCATGATGATGAACGCCAGGATACCGACCGACAGATTACCGCCGGTCTTCGTCAGGACAGCTTCGGCCTTGAAGAACACGCCGGAGCCGATGACTGTGCCCACCACCAGCGCGATGGCTACGGGCAGAGTATACCGTTTTTCCATAATTCCGTTTTCCTTTCTGATCTCTCCTCATAATTGGATCGTGAGACTTTTCACAATCACAGCATCATTATAGCGCGTTCACGATTTATTCACAAGCCTTTTTTGTCTGTGTTTTGTAGAAAAAATCACAATATTTTTAGGTAATTCGCCAATTCGCGCTTTACACCATTAAGGTTTTTAGCGGGTTTCCGCAGAAGAAAACCGCAGCGCACCGCGGCAGGCATACAGCTGCTTGAAAAACCGCGAAAAAAGCAGGACCGGCGGGGCCGGTCCTGCATGGCAGGCAGAGGTCGTTACACGTTGAAGCGGAAGTAGATCATGTCGCCGTCCTTGACCACATACTCCTTGCCCTCGGAGCGCAGCAGGCCCTTTTCCTTGGCGGCGGCCACGCTGCCGCCGCAGGCCATCATCTCGTCGAAGTTGATGGTCTCGGCCCGAATGAAGCCGCGCTCGATGTCGGAGTGGATCTTGCCGGCGGCCTGGGGGGCCTTGGTGCCCTTTTTGATGGTCCAGGCGCGGCACTCGTCCTTACCGTAGGTCAGGAAGGAGATGAGACCCAGCAGGTCATAGCTGCACTGGATGAGACGGTCCAGACCGGACTTTTCGATGCCCAGGTCCGCCAGGAACATGGCACGCTCCTCCGGGTCATCCAGCTCGGCGATGTCCTGCTCCAGCTTGGCGCAGATGGGCAGCACCTGGGCCCCCTCCCTGGCGGCCAGGTCGCGGACGGACTGGAAGTACTTGTTGTCCTCATAGTGGGCGAAGCCGTCCTCGTCCATGTTGGCGGCGTAGATGATGGGCTTGAGGCTCAGCAGGTCCGCCGTCTCGACGATGGCGCGGTCGTCCTTATCGCACGCGAAGGTGCGGGCGGACTTGCCGCTGTCCAGATGCGCCGCCAGGGCCTTGAACACCTCGGCCTCATGGAGGAACTTCTTGTCGCCCTTGGCGGCCTTCGTGGCCTTCTCCACCCGGCGGTTGACCATCTCCAGGTCCGCCATGATCAGCTCCAGGTCGATGGTCTCGATGTCGCCCAGGGGGTCCACGGGGACGTTCTGGCTGGCATCGGCCACCACGTGCATGATGTTCTCGTCGTCAAAGCAGCGGACCACGTGGACGATGGCGTCCGTGCGGCGGATATTCTCCAGGAACTTGTTGCCCAGGCCGGCGCCCTGGCTGGCGCCCTTCACCAGACCCGCGATGTCCACGAACTCGATGACGGCGGGCGTCTTTTTGTCCGGCTGGTACATCTCCGCCAGCTTGTCCAGCCGCGCGTCCGGCACGGCCACCACGCCCACGTTGGGCTCGATGGTGCAGAAGGGGTAGTTGGCGCTCTCTGCCCCGGCGTTGGTGATGGCGTTGAACAGGGTGCTTTTGCCAACATTTGGTAATCCGACGATACCCAGCTTCATAAGGTGAGCCTCCTTTGTATTTCTGTCCGGCGCAGGGGGCCGGGGAAGTTGTTTCTCAACTTGATATAATACCATTTTTTGCGTGGAAACGCAAGGGCGGGCGCAAAAAAGTGCGCCGCCTTTCGCACGAAAGGCGGCGCAGCCATATGTGTTATGCCAGGAAGCCCTTGAGGATCGTCTCCTCCGCCTCCTCCGGCGTCAGGCCCAGCGTCTCCAGCTTCAGCAGCTGGTCGCCGGCGATCTTGCCGATGGCGGCCTCGTGGATCAGTTGGGCGTCGGGACAGTTGGCGGTGATGGCCGGGACGGACTCGATGCGGGCGTCACCCATGATGATGCTGTCGCACTGAACGTGGCCGAAGCACTGGGCGTTGCCCACCATCACCGGGTGGAAGATCTGGTGGGAACGGTCCTGGGCCACGCTGCGGGAGATGACGCGGCCGCGGGCGTCGTGGCCGTTGAGCTCGATACGCATATCGCTCTCGGCCTCCTGAGCGCCGTGGGTCAGCAGGCGCTCGGTGACCACCACCTCGCTGCCGGCTTCGCAGAAGAAGTCCGTCTCGCGCTTGGTGGAGTCGATGCCGCGGATCTGGATCGTCTCCATCTGCATGGTGGAGTTCTCGCCCAGGTAGACCACGGTCTTGGGGTTCATGATGTTGCCGCCGGTCTGGCCGGGGTCCTTCTCGCCGAAGTGCTTTTCCACATAGCGGACCTTGGAATTTTTGCCGATGTGGAAGGTGTGGATGCCGTCGTGGCGGCTTTCGTCACAGCCGGAGTTGTGGATGCCGCAGCCGGCGATAATGTCCACGTCGCAGTCGTCGCCCACGTAGAAGTCGTTATAGACCAGCTCACTGAGGCCGCTGTGGCTGATGATGACGGGGATGTAGCATTTCTCACCCTTGGTGCCGGGCTTGATGCGGATGTCAATGCCGGACTTTCCGTCGCTGCGGGGATCGATAGCAATATGCTCGGTGGACTGACGGGCCTCGCAGCCGGAGTCCTTGCGGATATTGAAGGCGCCCACGGGCTTGCCGGTCAGATCGGCGATCTTTTCCAGCAAAGCGGCGTCGATATCGGTGATCATTGCGCGCCCTCCTTTCTCTCCAGTACGGGACAGCTGCCCAGCGTGTCGGCCAGGATCAGGGGGAAAATCTCCTCCGTGGTGCCGCGGTGGGCGATCTGGCCGCCGGCGATGACGACGATCTCGTCGGCCAGCTTGATGATGCGCTCCTGATGGGAGATGATGACCATGGTGGCCGCGCCCTCCCGGTGGATCTGCTCGAAGGTCTCGGTCAGCCGGGCGAAGGACCACAGGTCGATGCCGGCCTCCGGCTCATCGAAGATCATCAGCTGGCCGCGGCGGGCCAGGATGGTGGCGATCTCGATGCGCTTGACCTCGCCGCCGGACAGAGACACGTCCACCTCGCGGTCCAGGTAGTCGTTGGCGCAGAGGCCAACCTTGGTAAGATAGGCGCAGCACTTGTCCTTGCTGAGCTTGTCCTCGCCCGCCGCCAGAAGCAGCAGGTCATGGACGGTGATGCCCTTGAAGCGGGGCGGCTGCTGGAAGCCGTAGCTGATGCCGCGCTTGGCGCGCTCGGTGATGGACAGGTCCGTCACGTCCTCGCCGTTGTACAGCACGCGGCCGGAGGTGGGCTGCACCAGGCCCATGATGACCTTGGCCAGGGTGGTCTTGCCGCCGCCGTTGGGGCCGGTGAAGACGACCAGCTTATGGTCGGGAATGGTGATGGATACGTTTTTCAGGATGTCCTGCTCCCCCTCGGGGGTGGACACCCGGTAGCAGATATTCTGCAATTCCAGCATGGGATGGTTCTCCCTTCTCTGAACGTTTGTATTGTGGCTGTTCACACCAGCAAAGTGGTGGGCAGGTTCCGTAACCATATCAGTGTAACAGATTTCGGCAGGAAATGCAATATGTTTCCGCCCATGGCGCACATCGGGCCGCGGCACCACATAGTATAGACAGAAAAGGAGGCGTTCAGTATGGAGCCATCACCGTTGGTATACGATACCGCCGCCGCGGCGGCGGTGTGGCAGAGGGTGGGGCCGGCGCTGCCGGCCTATGACGCGGCACCGTGTCCCGCGGGGGCCTGCTGTCCGCTGCCGCGGCGGGAGACGGACAGCGAGGCGATGCTGGGCGGGCTGATCGCCGAGGGCGCGGCGTTGTATGCCTGCTGCCGCCGGTGTGCCGTCCGTGCGCCCCGGCAGAGCCGGCAGGCGCTGGAACAGCTGGCCCGGGAGGAGCAGCGGGCGGTGCGGGCCCTGTTGGCGGCATATTTTCTGCATACGGGCCGGTGGCGGCAGCCGCCCGCGCCGGCGGCGGGGGTACGGGAGACGTGGCTGGCGGCCCTGCGGCGGGTGTATGTGGGCGAGGCGGTGGTGCAGCGGGGCTGCGCCGATCTGGCGGCGCGCATGGAGGACGGCTGTCTGCGGCAGCTGCTGGCGGCGGAGGCGGATCGCGCGGCGGAACGGGGAAAACGGCTGGCAAACTTGTTGGAAAAAGCCTTGACAACGGAGAATAACCTGCTAAAATGGTAGGCAAATAGGAAAAGGGGCGCGCCGCACCGGGCGCGCCAAATTCCGGAAGAGCATCAAGGGGGCGGGCGGCGCCCGTCTCTGGTATACAAAGGAGGCTTTACCCATGAAAGAATGTATCTCCCGCGAGGCGGCGCTGGCGGCGCTGAAAACGTACAACAAGGAGCCGTTCCACATTCTCCACGGTTTGACGGTGGAGGGCGTTATGCGCTGGTACGCCAATGAGCTGGGCTATGGCGAGGACGCGGATTTCTGGGCCACGGTGGGCCTGCTGCACGACATCGACTTTGAGATGTGGCCGGAGCAGCACTGCCGGAAGGCACCGGAACTGCTGAAGAAGGCGGGGTGCTCCGAGGAGTTCATCCACGCCGTCTGTTCCCATGGCTACGGCCTGTGCTGCGATGTGGAGCCCACCCACGAGATGGAGAAGGTGCTGTTTGCCGCCGACGAGCTGACGGGCCTGATCGGCGCGGCCGCCCGTATGCGCCCCAGCAAGAGTGTGATGGACATGGAGGTCAGCAGCCTGAAGAAGAAGTATAAGGACAAGAAGTTCGCCGCCGGCTGCTCCCGGGATGTGATCAACACCGGTGCGGAGCGCCTGGGCTGGACCATCGAGGAGCTGATGGAAAAAACCATCCTGGCTATGCGGAGCTGCGAGGAGAGCGTCAACCAGAAGATGGAGACGCTGGCCTGAGCGTATACATCGAAAAGAACACCCTGCGTGAATACACAGGGTGTTCTTTTTTGCGAATTATACGGAGAGTTGTGGGATATTGTGGAGGGGAGGAGGGGTGGAGGGGTTTTACGCCGCTGCGCGGCTACACCTCATCCGCCCCCTTCGGGGGCACCTGTCTCCCTGCGGGTCGGTCGGTCCGCGGATCTGACAGGCCACCGGCCTGTCATTCAACACCGCGGACCCCTCAAGGGGAAGGCTTACGGGGGTGCGCCCTCGGGGGGAAGGCTGACGGGGTGCAGGGGGAGAAAAAAGGAAGCACCCGGGCGGGTGCTTCCCTGTATGTTATTCGATGGCGATGATGTAGTAGTACACCGGCTGGCCGCCGGGAAGGGCGGCGACCTCGGCGTCGGGGCAGATCGTCTCGAACACCTCGGCGGCGCGGGCGGCGTCATCCTCGGTGACACCCTGGCCGGAGTAGACGGTGACGAACTCGGCGTTCTTATCAGCGGCTACGTGAGCCAGTTTATCCAGCAGTACGTCCAGGCTGCGGTCGGTGCCCAGGAGCTTGCCGTCGCACAGGGCCAGGTAGTCGCCTTCGTTGATGGCGAAGCCGTCGAAGTCGGAGTTGCGGGCGGCATAGGTGATCTGGGCGGTGGTGACATTGGCGGCGGCCTCGGTCATGGCGGCCAGAATGGCCTGGGGATCGTCGTTGTCCGGGTCCACGGCCATCATGGCGGAGATGCCCTGGGGCACGGTGGCGGTGGGCACCACGATGACCTGCTTTTCCGTCAGGCCCACGCACTGCTGGGCGGCCATGATGATGTTCTTATTGTTGGGCAGGATGAACACGATCTCGCTGGGGGTGCGGTTGACCTCCTGCAAAATTGCCTCGGTGGAGGGGTTCATGGTCTGCCCGCCGGAGACGATACGGTCCACGGTCAGGTCGCGGAACACGGCCTCGAGACCCTCGCCGGCGCAGACGGCCAGGAAGCCGTAGCGCTTTTCCGGCGCGGCCACAGCAGCCTCGCCGCGCTCCAGCTCGGCCTCGACGGCGTCCAGATCGTCGGTGGACTGGGCCTTCTTGCCGGCGGCCAGGTCGGCGGCCTGGGTACGCATATTCTCGATCTTGGCCAGCTCCAGCGTGCCGTATTTCTGGGCCTCGTTCAGGGCGTCGCCGGGGGTGTCGGTGTGGACGTGGACCTTGAAGGCCTCGTCATCCTCGCCAATGACCAGGCTGTCGCCGATGCTGTTCAGATAGGCACGCAGGCCGTCCAGGGGCTTGTCGGAGGTCTTGCGGACGATGAACACGGTGTCGAAGGCGAAGGTAATGTCCTCGTCGCCGATGGCGGCGAAGTCCGCCTTCTCCTCGGCGGTATCGGCCACCTCAGGCACGGGCTCACCCCGCAGGGCGCGGAGCATACCCTCCAGAATGATGAGGTAGCCCTTGCCGCCGGCGTCCACTACGCCGGCCTTTTTCAGCACGGGGTTCATCTCGATGGTCTCCGCCAGGGTGGTATAGCCGGTCTTGATGGCCTCGTCCAGTACGAACTCGGCGTCGTTTTTCTCGCCGGCGGCCTCCAGCGCACGCTGGGCGGCCAGGCGGGAGACGGTGAGGACTGTGCCCTCGGCGGGCTTCATCACTGCGCCGTAGGCAGTGGAAACGCCCTCCTGCATGGCCTCGGCCAGCAGGGCGCCGTCGGCGGTGTCGTGGCCCTTGAGGACCTTGCTCATGCCGCGGAACAGCAGGGACAAAATGACGCCGGAGTTGCCCCGGGCACCCCGGAGCAGGCCGGAGGCCGTCAGCTTGGCGGCCTCGTCCACGGTGGCGGGCTCTGCCTTGCGGAGCTCGTTCACTGCCGTCTGGATGGTCAGGGACATATTGGTGCCGGTGTCGCCGTCGGGCACCGGAAATACGTTCAGGTCGTTGATGGCCTGCTTCTGCGCGGTGATGCAGGCGGCGCCGAAGGCGACCATCTGCTTGAAGGCGCCGCCGCTGATCTTTTCTGTCATGTCTGTTCTCCTTCCGGGCGCGTCACACGGTGACGGAATCCACGCAGACATTCACCGCTTTGACGGTGACGCCGGTGTTGAGGTTGACCACATACTTGACCTCGCCCATAATGGATCGGCAGACTGTGGCGATGTTGACGCCGTTTTCCACGACGATGTGCAGCTCGATGGACACGGTGCCGTCATCATTGTATGTGACCTTGACGCCCTTGCTCATGGCCTCGGGCCGCAGGAGATGCACCAGCCCGTCAGTCATGCTGCGCTGGGCCATGCCCTTGACGCCGAAGCAGTTGGTGGCGGCCGCGCCGGTGATGGTGGTGAACACGGCGTCGCTGATGGTGATCTCGCCGTTTTCGGTGGGGACTTTTATCATATCGGACTTCCTTTCTGCGGAAATGGCATAATAACACACGATAATATGGAGTATTATATACTACTTTCTCCGGGATTACAATAGAGATTTTACCGGGGCGGCATATGGGCAGGTTTCCCGCGCGGCTTTGAAGGCGCGGCGAAGAAAGGGAGCGCCCCGCGGGGCGCTCCCTTGTGCATTACTGCTTGTAGGGCACGTGCCAGATGGTGTCGGCGTACTGGGAGATGGCCCGGTCGGCGGCGAAGACGCCGCTGCGGGCGATGTTGGTGAGGCTCATGCGGTTCCACGTCTCCCGGTCGCGGTAGGTGTGGCGCATCCGGGATTCGGCCTCGCAGTAGGCGGCGAAGTCGGCCAAGACCATGTACTGGTCCGCCTGACCGTCCATGCCGGTGACCAGCCGCTGGAACAGGTCCTCGTAGGTAACGCCGTCCCGGAAGCCAACCTTCAGCTGGTCCAGCACGCGGCGCAGCACCGGGTCGCGCTGGTAGAGCAGGTTGGGGTCGTAGGTGTGGCGCAGGTGCTCCACCTCATCGGCATGAAGGCCGAAGAGGAACATATTGTCGTCGCCCAGCAGGTCGTGCATTTCCACGTTGGCACCGTCCAGGGTGCCGACGGTCAGCGCGCCGTTCATCATAAACTTCATGTTGCCGGTGCCGCTGGCCTCCTTGCCGGCGGTGGAGATCTGCTGACTGACCTCGCTGGCGGGCATGAGGACCTCGGCCAGGGAGACGCGGTAGTTCTCCAGGAACACCACCTGGAGCCGATCTTTGCACAGCGGGTCGCTGTTGATCTGGTCGGCCAGAGAATTGATGAGGTGGATGATGCGCTTGGCCACGGCGTAGCCGGGGGCGGCCTTGGCGCCGAACAGGAACGTCTGGGGCGGGAGGTCCAGGCTGGGGTCATCCTGCAGGCGCTGGTACAGGTAGATGATCTGCAGAGCGTTCAGCAGCTGGCGCTTGTACTCGTGCAGGCGCTTTACCTGCACATCGAAGATGGCGTCGGTGTTCAGCACCACACCCTGGTGCTTCCTGGCGAAGGCGGCAAAGGCAAGCTTGTTCTGATGCTTGATGTCCTCCAGACGCTGAAGGACCGCCTTGTCACCGGCGTAGGCCTCCAGCTTTTTCAGCTCCTGCGGATGGGTGAGATAGCCCTCGCCGATCAGGTCACGGAGCAGTCCGTCCAGACCGGGGTTGATCTGGGGCACCCAGCGGCGGTGGTCGATGCCGTTGGTGACGTTCTTGAACTTGTCCGGCATCATCTGGCAGGCGTCCTTGAACAGGTCCTTCCGCAAAATCTCGGAGTGCAGGGCGCTGACGCCGTTGACGGCCATGCTGCCGGCGATGCACAGGTTGGCCATGCGGACGCCGCCGTCCCAGATAATGGCCAGCTTGGCGGTCTTGACCGGGTCGTGATAGAATTCCTCCACCTGCTGCTGCCAGCGGCGGGAGATCTCCTGCAATATCTGCCACACGCGGGGCAGCAGCGTTTCGAACAGCTGCTGCGGCCAGACCTCAAGGGCCTCGGAAAGCACGGTGTGGTTGGTGTAGGCCACGCAGTGGGTGGTGATGTGCCAGGCCTCGTCCCAGCCCATGCCGGCATCGTCGATGAGGATACGCATCAGCTCCGGGATCACCAGCGTGGGGTGGGTGTCGTTGATCTGGATGACATTCTTCTCATGGAAGTTCTTGAGGGTGCCGTACTGCTGGATGTGCTTGCGGGTGATGGACTGAATGGTGGCGGACACGAAGAAATACTGCTGCTTCAGCCGCAGGGACTTGCCCTCGTAGTGGTTGTCCTCGGGGTAGAGCACCTGACTGATGGCGTCAGCCATGGCGCGCTCCTCGGCGGCATGGAGGTACTGGCCCTCGCTGAAGAGCTTCATGTCGATGGGTTTGGGGCTGCGGGCCTGCCACAGACGCAGGGTGTTCACATGGTCGGTGTCGTAGCCGGCGATCTCCATGTCGCAGGGGATGGCCAGCACACGGGTGTAGTCCTCATGGACCACCATCAGGTGGTTGTTGTCCCAGCGGGTGCGGACCTTGCCGCCGAAGCGGACCTCCTCGGCCTCCTGCAGCTTGGGCAGCAGCCACGCGTCGCCCAGCTGCATCCAGTCGTCGGGAAGCTCCACCTGCTGGCCCTCCACGATCTTCTGCTTGAAAATACCCAGCTCATAGCAGATGGAGTAGCCCGCCGCCGGGATCTCCAGGGTGGTCATGCTGTCCAGATAGCAGGCGGCCAGGCGGCCCAGACCGCCGTTGCCCAGACCGGCGTCCGGCTCCATGTCGAAGATGTCCGCCGCTTTGAAGCCCAGCTCGCCGATGGCGGCGGTCAAAGGCTCCAGCAGCGCCAGATTGAAGGCGTTTTTCATCAGGCTGCGGCCCATCAGGAACTCCAGCGACAGGTAGTGGACCTTGCGCTTTTCCTCGTGGGCCGTCTCCTCGCGGGTCTGTACGCCGTGCTCGGCCATGATGTCCCGCAGGACCATGGCGCAGGCCTTCATCATCTCGCCGTCGGTGGCCTGCTGCTCGGTGCAGCCGTAGTTGAGGCGCAGCTTCTGCACGATGGCCTCTTTCAGGGTCTCTTTGTTGTAGGTCATATCGGGTAACTCCTCCTTGGGTCAAAGGTTCTCATAAATGTGCCGGTAGGCCGCCGCACTGCGGCCCCAGCTGAAGTCCGCGGTCATGCCACGGTATCGAACGGTGTCGAAGCCTGTCCGGTCGCCCCGGTACAGGCCGGTGGCCTGACCGATGACGGAGAGCATGGCCCCGGCGTCATAGTCGCCGAACAGGTAGCCGGTGCCGTCCTCCTGCCCCACCTGGCAGGAGCGCACGGTGTCCGCCAGACCGCCGGTGCTCCGCACGATGGGCACCGCGCCGTAGCGCATGGCGATCATCTGGCTCAGGCCGCAGGGCTCGCTGCGGGAGGGCATCAGGAACAGGTCCGCGGCGGCGTATACGCGGCGGGACAGATCCTCGGCGTACAGGATCTGCGCCGACAGGCGTCCGGGGTACTGCCCCGCCTTCCAGCGGAAGAAATCCTCATACTGCCTGTCGCCGGTGCCCAGCACCACGAACTGGCAGCCGGCGGCCATGATGCCGTCCATGGCCTGCTGCACGAGATCAAGCCCCTTGTGGCCCACCAGCCGCGTCACCATGGCGATCAGCGGCGTGTCCGGCTCCTGGGCAAGTCCGAGGGCAGCCTGCAGGGATGCCTTGCACACGGCCTTGCCGGCCGGGTCTGCCGCCGTGTAATGCGCCGGAAGCGCCGGGTCGGACGCCGGGTCGTAGGTGACGGTGTCGATGCCGTTGACCACGCCGTGCATTTTCCAGCCGATGGCGTCCACCACGCTCTCCAGCCCCTCGGCATAGGCCGGGTCATGGAGTTGGGCGGCGTAGGTGGGGCTGACGGTGGTGACGGCGTCCGCCATGAGCATGGCACCCTTCATCAGGTTCACGTCACCGTCCATGCGGAGGGTGCCGTCATCGTACCAGCCACGATTCAGACCGAAGAGCTGGTCTACGCTGTCGCTGCCGTAGCGGCCCTGATACTCAATGTTGTGAATGGTGAACACCGTGCGGATATGGCGTATCTCCCACCAGCGGGTGGCCGCGTCCTTGAGATAGATGGGTACCAGCGCCGTCTGCCAGTCGTTGCAGTGGAGGATGTCCGGCATCCAGTCCAGGCTGGGCAGCAGGTCGACGACGGCCTTGCTGAAAAAGGCGAAGCGCTCGCCGTCGTCAAACTCACCGTACAGGCGGCCGCGGCGGAAGTATTTTTCGTTGTCCACGAAGTACCAGGTCACACCCCGGTCATAGAGGGAGAACAGGCCGCAGTACTCATGCCGCCAGCCCAGGTCCACGTAGATATACCGGCGGAAGGTCATTTTCTCCCGCCACTGGGGGCCGATCTTGTCGTACAGGGGCAGAATGACGGCGGTCTCGACACCCCCCGCCGCCAGGGCGGGGGGGAGGCTGCCGGCCACATCGGCCAGGCCGCCGGTCTTGCAGAAGGGATAGGCCTCGCTGGTCACATACAGCAGCTTCATGGCAGGCTCCTTTCTCTTACACCGTCGCGCCCTTGGCGATGACGATGGGATAGCGCTCGTGGCCCATCAGGGTCACATTCTCGCTGACGGTGACGTATTTGTCGGTGATCACGCCCCGCAGTATGGCACCGCGCTTGACCACCGTGTCCTTGAACAGGATACAGTTTTCCACGCTGGCACCCTTTTCAATACGCACGTTGCGGAACAGCACGCAGTTTTTTACGCTGCCCTGGATGTCGCAGCCGTCGGCGGCCAGGGAGTTGACGCAGCCGCCCTCCGGGTCGATGTAGCTGGAGGGGGAGTCGTTTTCCTTGCCGTATACCGGGCGGTCCGGGCAGAACAGGGCGCTGCGGGTGGCGGTATCCAGCAGCTCCATGCTGCGGTCGTAGTAGTTCTGCAGGGTGCTGATATGGGCGGCGTAGCCGTCGTAGACATAGCTTTGCAGATGGAGGCGGCTGCTCATGCCCTGAAGGATATCCCGCCGCAGGCTGTAACGGTTGTGGCTCAGGCACTCCGTCACCAGCTGGATGAGCAGCTCGGTCCGCAGGACAAAGATGTTCAGGCAGCGATAGCCCTCCGGCGTGTGCAGGCCGTAGGCCGTGTCGGTGATGCGGCCCCGGGCGTCCAGCCGGAAGTAGGTGTCCTGCCCGTCGCCGGGGACGGCGGTGCAGACGGCGGTGATGTCCGCGCCGGTGTCGATATGGCGGCGGAGCACGTCCTCCAGGGGCGCGTTGATGACCGTGTCGCTGTCGGACAGCACCACGTAGTCCTGGCGGATGCCCTTCAGGTAGTTCATCACGCTGCCCAGGGCATCCACGCGGCCGCGGAACTGGCCGTCGCCGCGGTGCTGCTCATTATAGGCGAAGGCCGGCAGCAGCGTCAGACCGCCGAAGTTGCGGCTCAGGTCCCAGCTCTTGCCGCTGCCCAGGTGGTCCAGCAGCGACTGGCACTTGCCGTGCATGATGACGCCCACGTCCGTGACGCCGGCGTTCACCATGCTGGAGAGGATGAAGTCGATGATGCGGTAGTCACCGCCGAAGGGGATGGAGCCGTGGACGCGATTTTCGATGAGCTCCCGCAGACCGTTTTCCTTGTCGTAGGAGAAGATGATCCCGTGCATTCCGTTCATGGCCGCACCTCCTTGCCGTTTTCGCCCAGCATCATTTTCGGTTCGATGACCGCGCCGTCCGCCACGGAGGTCCGGGGCCCCAGCACGGCGATGCCCCAGTCCTCAAAGGGGACGCTGCCCGGGGCGCCGCCCACCACGGCGTTTCTGCCTACGCGGCAGCCCTCGCCCACGATGGCGTAGGACACCTTCGCGCCTGCCTCGATGACGGCGCCGGGCATGACCACGGAATAGGAGACGGACGCGCCCTCGGCCACGGTGGTGCCGGTGCTGAGGACGGCGTTCTTTACCTCGCCCAGCACGGTGCAGCCCTTGGCCACGGCGCTGTTGCCCACATCGCCCGTTTTACCGATGTAGGTGGGCGGGCAGGTGGGCGTGCGGCCGTAGATGCGCCACTTCTTGTCCAGCAGGTTCAGCCCGGAGCCGGGGGAGAGCATATCCATGTTGGCGTCCCACAGGGAGTCCAGCGTGCCCACGTCCTTCCAGTAGCCCTCGAAGCGGTAGGCGGACATCTTCTCACCGTTTCGCAGCATAGCGGGGATGATGTTTTTTCCGAAGTCGTTGTCGCTGCGGGGGTCAGTCTCATCATCGATGAGGTACTGGCGCAGCTTTTTCCAGGTGAAGATATAGATGCCCATGGAGGCCAGGTTGCTTTTCGGTTCCTTGGGCTTCTCGGCGAACTCGGTGATGTTGTCGTTGCCGTCCACGGCCATGATGCCGAAGCGGCTGGCCTCCTCCCAGGGGACCTCCATGACGGAGATGGTGCAGTCGGCGCCGGTGGCCTTGTGGCGGCGCAGCATCAGGGAGTAGTCCATCTTATAGATGTGGTCGCCGGAGAGCACCAGTACGTACTCCGGGTCGTACAGATCCACGAAGCCGATGTTCTGGTAGATGGCGTTGGCGGTGCCCTTGTACCAGACGGCGCCGCCGGCGCTCTGGTAGGGCGGCAGGATATGTACGCCGCCGTTGACACGGTCCAGCTCCCAGGGCTGGCCGCTGCCGATGTAGGTGTTCAGCTCCAGCGGCCGGTACTGGGTCAGCACGCCCACGGTGTCGATGCCGGAGTTGGTACAGTTGGACAGGGGAAAGTCGATGATGCGGAATTTGCCGCCGAAGGGCACGGCGGGCTTGGCCATGCTGCCGGTGAGCACGTACAGGCGGCTGCCCTGGCCGCCGGCCAGCAGCATCGCCACACACTCTTTTTTCATCCTTGCGTACCTCCTGTGTTCTGTTTTTTCCGGGGGCGTTTTCCCTCCCGGCGCAGCAGCACCGCGCCCAGGGGCGGAATGGTCAGGGAAAGGGACGTCTCCCGCCCGTGGGAGGGGATCTCGTCCACGTCGATCCGGCTGCCCGCCGGAAGGGCGCAGCCGCTGCCGCCCCAGCAGGCGTCGTCCGTGTTGAACAGAACCTCATACCGCGCCGCTGCCGGCACGCCGAAGCGGTAGTTGTCCCAGGGCACCGGCGCGAAATTCACCGCGCAGATCAGCTCGTGGCCCCTGCGGTCCCGCCGCAGAAACACCAGCACGTTGTTGTGGTTATCATCGGCCACCAGCCATGTAAAGCCGTCCCAGTCCCGGTCGTTTTCCCACAGGCACCGGTTGCGCTTATACAGCCGGTTCAGCTGCCGCAGGCATTCATGGCTGGCCCGGCAGGCGGGATCGTCCAGCAGATACCAGTCCAGCTGGCCGCGGAAGTCCCACTCGTGCCACTGGGGCAGCTCGCTGCCCATGAACAGCAGCTTTTTGCCGGGGTGGCACAGCATATAGGTCCAGAAACTCCTTACACCGGCCAGCTGCCGCCAGTCGTCGCCGGGCATCTTGCCCCGGAGAGAGCCCTTCATGTGGACCACCTCGTCGTGGGACAGGGGCAGGACGTAGTTTTCCGAGAAGGCGTAGACCATGGAGAACGTCACGTCCCGGTGGTGGAACTGGCGGAAGTAGGGGTCCATCTTCAGATAGTGGCACAGGTCGTTCATCCAGCCCATGTTCCACTTCAGGTTGAAGCCCAGACCGCCCTGCTCCGGCGGATAGGTGACCAGCGGCCACGCGGTGGACTCCTCCGCCACCATCAGCGCCGCCGGGTCGGCGGCAAAGGCTGCCCGGTTCAGCTCACGCAGGAAGTCGATGGCCTCCAGGTTCTCCCGGCCGCCGTCCTTGTTGGGACGCCACGCGCCGCCCTGCCGGTCATAGTCCAGATACAGCATGGACGCCACCGCGTCCACCCGCAGCCCGTCGATGTGGTATTCCTTCAACCAGTAGACGGCGGAGGACAGCAGGAATTCCCGGACCTCCGGCTTGCCGAAGTCGAATACGCGGGTGCCCCAGCCGGCGTGCTCCCATTTCAGGGGGTCGCCGTACTCGTAGAGGCAGGTGCCGTCAAATTCGATAAGCCCGTGGCTGTCCTTACAGAAGTGGGCGGGCACCCAGTCCAGTATCACGCCCAGCCCCGCCCGGTGCAGGGCATCCACCAGGGCCATGAAGTCGTGGGGCGTGCCGTAGCGGCTGGTGGGGGCGAAGTAGCCGGTGCACTGGTAGCCCCAGCTGTCGTCCAGGGGGTATTCCGTCACCGGCAGCAGCTCTACGAAGTTGTAGCCCATGGCCTTTACATAGGAGGGCAGCTCCTTTGCCAGCTCCACATAGCTCAGGGGAGAGCCGTCCTCGTGGCGCTTCCACGAGCCCAGATGCACCTCGTAGATCAGCAGTTCGCCGTCCACCGGCGGCTTTTCCAGCCGCTGCTGCCGCCAGTCATCGTCCCGCCACCGGTATCCGGACAGGTCGTAGACCTTGCTGTCTGTTCCGGGACGGGTGGCCGCGTGGAAGGCGCAGGGATCGGCCTTCCAGACCACCCGGCCGTCCGCGCCGGTGACCACATACTTGTAGGCGTCATAGACCTTGGCGTTCTCCGCCGCCGTCTCCCACACGCCGGTATCCAGCCGGGTCATGGGCCGGGGCTGCCAGCCGTTGAAGTCCCCGGCCAGCGCTACGGCGCGGGCGTGGGGCGCCCACACGCGGAAGGTGAAGCCCTGCTCCGCCGGGTGCGCGCCGAGGTAGGTGTAGATGTCGTGGGCCGGGTGCCGCGTCATGTGCTCAGCTCCTTTTCTCTCACTCTGCTCGTCTGCTCTATGGTAGCACGCCTGTTCCGTCAAAGGGCGCGAAACAGGTCGCTGGTAACGTTACCGACATTGTACCCCATTTTTCCCGTCCCGTCAACAAACAAGGCGCTTTTTGTGCCGCGGCGGGGGCGGAAAAGGGCCGCAAGCACAAAAGGGAAACGCAGGCGCGCTGCGTTTCCCTTTTCGTTTACTCATCCCGCTGCTGCACGGCGCTGCTGCCGTTCAGGCCGAAGTCGTCCGCCACGCTGGCGGTGTCCCGGCGCAGCATGGTCTCCATCACCCGGATATCGCTGTCGATATCCATGGCATCGGTGCGGTACAGCTCGTCCAGCTGGTGCTCGAAGCCCGCCACGATGCTGTCCATGGTCTTTTCGATCTTGGCCTTGGCCTGGCTCAGGTTCTCGCCGCTGACGCCGGCCTCCTCGAAGCTGGCGTAGTTTTCCAGCAGCTTCAGGGTGGTGGGCAGGTAGTAGTTCAGGAACGTGCCGGCGGCGTCACGCTTGGCCTCGTCCTCTTCAATGAGTTTGAAAATACGGCCGGACACCTGCTCCATGCGGTCCAGCTTGGCGCTGATGGCCTCGTCGGCGATGCGGTCGTTCAGCTCGCGGATCTGGGCCAGGATGGCGGCGTAGCCCGCCGGCGCGGGCGCGGTCTGTGCGGGCTGACCCTGCTCCGCCTTGGCGCGGTGGGCGGCATCAAAGTACGCCGTGGCGGCGGCCTGGGACTTGAAGAGCATACCGCTGCCCATGTCGATATAGGCCTCGTCACCCCAGAGGCCCTTTTCCAGCATCAGGTTCACGTCCTTCTCCACCCGGCGGCGGGACACGTCGGCGGCCCGGGCCAGATAGTCCAGGGGCACGGCCTGCTTCTGCCCGACGGTGCGGAGGTAGGTGGCAAAGCGCCGCTGGCGGCGCTTCATGGCGCCGCTGCCCAGCAGCAGGGACGCGCCGCCGGCCATCATGCCCAGGGGATAGAACAGCTGCCGCAGCAGGTCCATCCATTCATGCCATTTGATGGCGTAGCGCAGTTCAAAGTAGTCCACCTGCTGCACCAGGAAAAACACGCCCAGAATACCCACCACCGCGCCGATGATCTTCATGGTTTTGGCGCCCTTGTCGGAGTAGTTCGGCGTCTCTGTGACCTTGCGGACAGTGTTCTTCGCCGCGGAGGCGCGCGCCTGCGCAGGCTTCGCCTCGGCGCTGCCCGCCGCTGTCCGCTGCCACGCATCCCGCGCCTGCTGGCGCATTTTCCTGCCGCCGCCCTCGCTGAGCTTGCTCAGCAGCAGGATCAGGCCCACAGGCCAGGCCACGGCAAACATCACCGCGATGAATATCCACGAACCCAGGTCGTTATTGCTCTTTTTCGGCGGCTTCGGCTGAAGACCGTTGTTCTCGTCGTATTCGTAGCTCATGCTTCCCCTTCTCCCTTTCCCCGCAGCTTTCGCTTGTTGCCCTTTTCGTCCACGATATAGGTATTCTCCAGCACGCTGCGGGCATTGGCCATTACCGCGTTCAGGTACTCCTGCCGCAGTGCAGCGCGCTCCTCGATCTCCGCGTCTGTCAGCCCCTCGGCCTTGGCCTTGCGGGCCAGCTCGTTGATGCGTGCTATCTTCTTTTCGTCCATAGCTGTTTCTCCCTTATATGTATCGCCGTATGGCCACCGGCAGGCGGCCCTTTTTCGTGGGAGCGCCCACGCTGTCCAATACGCATTTTCCCAGACCGCGGCAGGTGATGGTATCCCCCGCCGACACGGGCTTGTCCGGCTTCACACAGGTGACGTAGTTCACCTGTACGGACCCCTTTTCCACGGCCTCCGCCGCCCGGCTCCGGCTGAGGGAAAATCCCGCCGCCAGCACGTTGTCCAGCCGCAGGGATGACACCGTGTCCTTTATTTCCTTCACCGCCGCCTGCGGCGGCGCCAGCGCCGAAAGCGGCAGCGGTGTTACGGTGAGCTTCTCCCGGCCGGCGCTGTCCCAGTTCTGCAGCAGGAAATCCGTCATGGACGGGTCCAGCAGCACCTGACAGCCGCCCTTTTCCACAAGTATATCGCCTATCTTCTCCCGGGTCAATCCCAGAGCCATCAAACTGCCCAAAAAATCCCGGTGGGTCAGGTCGCCGCCGCTGCGGCACGCGGCCCGCACCGCCGCGACCTGGTCGTCAGGCGTCTCCAGCCAGTCCGGCAGGAACACCAGCCGCCGGCGCTCCGCGCCGTCATAGCCGCCCCAAAGCACATAGCCCTCCCGGCACCCCAGCGCGTTCAGCAGATGCTGCGCCGCCGTCTGTTCCTGGGGCGAGAGAAAGCCTGTGGCCGTGGGAATGTTCCGCGTGCGGCACTGCTCACACTTGTCCCACACGCGGCTCAGCAGCAGCCGTTCCTCCGGGCTGTGGGCGGCTCTGTCCAGCAGTTCTCGTCTGTCCATGTTATGCCCCCAAATTCTGCGTGCGGTACAGTGTGGCGTACACGCCGTTCTTCGCCAGGAGTTCCTGGTGGGAGCCCTGTTCGGCGATGACGCCGTCCTGTATCACCAGTATCCGGTCGGCCGAACGAATGGTGGACAGCCGGTGGGCGATGATCAGTGTCGTGCGGCCTCGGGCCAGACGGTCAAAGGCGCCCTGGATGCGGGCTTCCGTCACGCTGTCCAGCGCGGAGGTGGCCTCATCCAGTATCAGAATGGGCGGGGCCTTCAGAAACACCCGGGCGATGGCCACCCGCTGCTTCTGCCCGCCGGAGAGCAGCGCGCCCCGCTCGCCCACATAGGTGTCGAACCCGTCGGGCATGGCGCAGATATCGTCGTAGATCTCCGCCTGCCGCGCCGCCTGCTCTACCTCAGCGTCGGTGGCGTCGGGACGGCCATAGCGAATATTCTCGCGGATGGTGTCGGCAAACAGGAACACATCCTGCTGCACGATGCCGATGGCCCGGCGCAGGGAGCGCTGGGTGACGGCGCGGACATCGCGGCCGTCGACGGTGATGCTGCCGCTGTCCACGTCGTAGAACCGGGGCAGCAGCTGGCACAGGGTGGTCTTGCCGCCGCCGGAGGGCCCCACCAGCGCCACCGTCTCGCCGGCGGGGATGTGCAGCGTCACGTTGTGCAGCACCTCGGCCTTTTCGCCGTAGGCGAAGGAGACGTCGTTCACGTCCACGCGGCCATGTATATGTTCGAGGGGCCGCGCGTCGGGGGCGTCCTGAATAGACGGCTCGGTGGCCATCAGCTCAATGAAGCGGTGCAGGCCCGCGAAGCCGTTGGAGAACATCTCGGCGAAGTTGGCCAGCTTGCGGATGGGACTGACGAAGGCGGTGACGTATAGGGAGAAGGTGATCAGATCCACATAGTCCATTTTCTCCCCCATGATGAGCCAGCCGCCCACGGCGATCACCGCCACCGGCAATATGCCGGTGCAGAACTCCATCACCGCATTGAAGCGGCCCATCTCCTTGTGAAAGCCACGCTTGGCGGTCTTGAACACCTCGTTGGCCTCGTCGAACCGCTGCTGCTGGGCTTCTTCGTTGGCAAAGGCCTTGGTGGTCCGCACGCCGGACAGGCCGGACTCGATGGCGGCGTTGATAGTGCCGGTCTTGACCTTGGCAGCCCGGGAGGCGGCGCTCATCTGCCGGCGGCGGCGCAGGGCCATGGTCAGCAGGACAGGCAGCAGCACCAGCAGTACCAGCGCCAGCTCCCAGCGCAGGGTGAACATCACCGCCAGCGCGCCCACGATGGTCACCAGGGAGATGAACAGATCCTCCGGCCCGTGGTGGGCCAGCTCCGTCAGCTCGAACAGGTCGCTGGTCAACCGGCTCATCAGCTGGCCGGTGCGGTTGCGGTCGTAGAAGTCGAAGCCCAGCTCCTGAATGTGGCGGTACAGATCGCGGCGGATATCCGCCTCCACGCGGATGCCGAAGGTGTGGCCCCAGTAGGCCACCACGAAGTACAGCGCCGAGCGCAGCACATAGGCGGCCACCACCACCGCCATGACGATGAAGAATACCCGGAACTGCCGCTGGGGCAGCCAGGTATACATGGCGGCGCGGGACACCAGCGGGAACGCCAGGTCGATGCAGGCGATGAGGAACGCGCAGGACAGGTCCAGGGCGAAGAGCCGCCGGTGGGGTTTGAAGTAGGAGAGGAATATCCGCAGGGGGCTGCGGGTCTGATAATCTTTCGTGGTCATGCTATGCCTCACTCGGTGTTTTTTTGAACATACAGTATAGCACATCGGCACGGCGTTCGCAATAGCACGCAGCGCCCCGGCTTGCGTGTCGGGGCGCTGCGTGTTATAATTGGGCCATGACCTGGCCGATAGGGCCGTCGATGGTGACGGCGGCGCCAAGACCGCTGCCGGCCCCGCCCTTGTTGATGACCGCCAGCTTATGGCCGCGGTAGTACTGTATCAGCCCGGCGGCGGGATAGACCACCAGCGACGTGCCGCCGATGATGAGCACGTCTGCCTGCCGGATATAGTGGATGGCGCGGGCCATCACGTCCTCATCCAGGGACTCCTCATACAGCACCACGTCCGGCTTAATGATGCCGCCGCAGGTGCAGCGGGGAATGCCGCGGCTCTCCGCGATGCGCTCCACACCGTAGAATTTCCCGCAGCGGGTACAGTGGTTCCGCAGCACGCTGCCGTGGAGCTCAAGGACCTCCCGGCTGCCGGCCTTCTGGTGCAGGCCGTCGATGTTCTGGGTGATGACGGCCCTCAGCTTCCCCTGCTGCTCCCATTCCGCCAGCTTGCGGTGGGCGGCGTTGGGCTGGGCGTCCAGGGCCAGCATTTTGGCCCGGTAGAAGTCGTAGAATTCCTCGGTGTGCGTCTCGTAAAATGTGTGGCTGAGCATGGTCTCCGGCGGGTATTTGAATTTCTGGTGATACAGGCCGTCCACACTGCGGAAGTCCGGTATCCCGGACTCGGTGGATACGCCGGCGCCGCCGAAAAACACGATGTTGTCGCTGCTGTCTGTCAGTTCTTTCAGTCTGCGGATGGTGTCGTCCATACTGTCCCTCCATTTCTTTTGTAAGGAGCATACGCTATGAATATTCAGATCTTCGGAAAAAGCAAGTCCTTCGACACGAAAAAGGCGGAGCGCTGGTTCAAGGAGCGCCGCATCAAGTACCAGTACATCGACCTTGTGAGCAAGGGTGTATCGCCGGGGGAGTACCGTTCCATCCGGGCGGCCGTGGGCAGCTTCGACGCGCTGGTGGACAAGGACTGCCGGGCGTATGAGGCGCTGTACATGGCCTATATCACGCCTCAGGCGGCGGAGGAAAAGCTGCTGGAATACCCGGAGCTGTTCGCCGCACCCATTGTCCGCAACGGGAAGCAGGCCACCGTGGGCTATTGCCCGGAGATATGGCAGACGTGGGAATAGGAATAAGGGCTCTCATCCGTGCGCCGCAGGCGCACGGATATTTTTTTAGCTTTAGTCGGTATAGCTGTGCTCCACCGTGACCACGGCGTAGTAATTGCCGTCCATGGTGCGGACCAGAGCGCGTATCTCCTGCGCTGCCTGGGCCGGGGTCTTGCTGCTGGAGAAGGGCAGCACCGCGTCGAAGATCAGGTTATCGTGTGTGGTGCCCCGGACCACGCGGAAGTCGTGGATGGTCAGACCGGGATCCACCTGCTTCACCAGCGCGGCCACCTGTTCCTTCAGTGCGGTGACGGAGCCGTCGGTGACGATGGGGTCCATGTGGATGACGGCGTGGCAGTGGAGCTTCTCCATCAGTTCCTTTTCAATATTGTCGATCACATCGTGCATGGCCATGATGTCCCCGTGGGCGGGGACCTCCGCGTGGAGGGTGATCATCAGACGGCCGGGGCCGTAGTCGTGGACCACCAGATCGTGTACGCCCAGCACTGTGTCGTTGGAGAGGACGATATCCCGTATCTGCTGCACCAGCGCCGGGTCGGGCGCCTGCCCCAGCAGGGGGGACAGGGTCTCTTTTGCGGCCTTGTAGGCGGAGAACAGGATGAACAGCGCCACCACCAGGCCCACATAGCCGTCCACCGCCAGACCGGTCCATTTGCCGATGAGCATGGCAAGGAGCACCGCCAGGGTGGAGACGGTGTCGGAAAGGCTGTCCGTGGCGGTGGCCTCCATGGCGGCGGACTTGATCTTCCGGCCGACGGCCCGGTTGTACAGCCACATATAGACCTTCACGCACACGGAGGCGGCCATGATCCCCAGCGCCATCAGGGAAAAGGTGACGGCCTCCGGATGGAGGATCTTGTCAAAGGAGGACTTGGCCAGCTCCACGCCCATCAGCAGGATCAGGCCCGCTACGATCAGGCCGGATATGTACTCGATGCGGCCGTGGCCAAAGGGGTGGTCGGTGTCCGGCTTTTTGCCCGCCAGACGGAAGCCCAGCAGCGTCACCGCCGAGGAGCCGGCGTCGGACAGGTTGTTGAAGGCGTCCGCCGTGACGGCGATGGAACCGGACAGCTGTCCGGCGAAGAATTTGCCGATGAACAGCAGAATATTTAGTGCGATGCCCACAGCGCCGCACAGTGTGCCGTAGGCGCGGCGGACGGCGGGGGAGGACACGTTGTCCCGGTCAGGAATGAGCCAGCGGCTCAGCAATCGTATCATAGCAGTCGTCTCCTTTCGGCGGGTAGACCCGGCGCTTTGTCAGCCAATAGCACAGAGGGATGGCGTACAGCAGTATCTCGTAGGGGATGGCGGACATGTCCGCGCCCAGCATGGCCAGCGGGATGGACACGGAGATGTTCCAGGGGATCAGCGGCGCGAGGACGATGCCGGAGTTCTCGACGTCAAGGGCCATCTCGCCCCTGCCGTGGCCGCGCTTGGTGTAGTCGTCCTCCAGCAGCTGGTTGCACACCACCGCGCAGGTGGACTGGTTGCAGAACACCATGCTGCACACCACGGAGATCGCCGCGCAGGCGGGGAACCGCCCGGCTCTCCGGGCCAGGCGCTGGGCCAGATGCGCCGCGCCGTTCAGCACGCCCATGCCGCCCAGCAGCCCGGCGTACAGCCCGGCGCTGACGGCCATGATGGTGGCCGAGACCATGGACATCATGCCGCCGCCGGAGAGCACGTCGTGCAGCGCGCCGGGGGCGGGGAGGTAGCCCAGCACCGCATCCCGCAGGGTGGGCAGCAGAGCGCGGCCCTGGGCGAACACCGTCACCAGCAGCGCCGTCAGCGCACTGACGGCCATGGTGGGCCGGATGGGGACCTTGCACAGCGGCAGGATCAGGATCAGCAGCGCCGGGATGGCCGTCCACCAGCTGAGGCTGAAGGTGCCGGACAGCTGGTCCAGCACACCGCTGTCCACCATGGCCAGCGGGTGCGTTACGGACAGGGCGGCGTAGGCCGCGAGGCTGACCAGATAGGGCAGCCAGCCGGTGCGGTGCATCATGTGCAGGTTGTCATAGAGCTTGGTATCGGTGGCGGCGGCCACCAGCGTGGCGCTGGAGGAGGCCGGCGAGCAGCGGTCGCCGAAGTAGGCGCCGGCCACGATGGTCCCCGCCGTGATGGCCACGCTGACGCCGCCGGAGCGGGCCAAGGCCATCAGGATCACGCCCAGGGTGCCCACCACGCCGAAGGACGTGCCCAGGGCGTAGGAGATGAAGCTGGTCAGCAGGAACGTCACCAGCAGGAACAGCTGCGGCGTGATGATGCGCAGCCCGTGATAGATGAAGAAGGCGATGGTCCCGGCGCTGCGCCACAGGGCGGTGATGGCGCCGATGAGCATGTAGATCACGATCACGCAGCACATTTTGCGGCCCTGCGCCCAGGCGGCGTCCCACATGGCCCGCACGGTCATCCCGCGGCGCAGGCCCAGGGCGGCGAAGGCTGCTATGCCCACCCATATCGCAAGGATCAGGGACTGGCCCAAAAGGATGCAGAGACCCACTGCGGCCAGAAACAGCAGAAAACAGAAGACAGCGCCCATGTTACCTCCCCGGGATGGTCAGCGTCATGCGGCAGCACAGATCATCCAGGTCGCTGTCGGTGGCGGCGGGAAGGCGCAGGCGCCCCCCGCATTTGGCACAGGTCAGGTCCACCGCGCCGCGGCGCACCTGCATGGTGTATTCGCGGCTGCCGCAGGCGCAGGCGATACCGCCCCGGGCGGCGATATCCTTCAGCTCGGACAGCACCTCATACATGATGACGTTGTCGGTGAAGGCCTCATCGGGGCCAGCCTTTTCCTTGGCCACCCGCAGGGCCAGACCTTCCATGGCCTTTCGCACCTGGGTCTCCTCACCGATGTAGCAGCATAGCTCCTGCTTTGCCGGACAGGCCAGGCCGATGCCCCGGCCGTGCAGCAGCGCACCGGCGTCGCACTCCGCCTGGTGGTGCCCACCGCACACGCCGCAGGGCACGTTCAGCCGGAAGCGCAGGCCGTCCGTCTCAGCGGTCAGAGCTTCTTTGCCGCATTCGCATTCCATCCGCGCCGCGGCGGCGTTCAGGGCGAAAACGCTGCGGCTGTGCAGCACCGCTTTGCCGCAGGACGGACAGATATATCCAAAGCTACGCATTTCTTCCATGACATACGCTCCTTTGTCAACCAAAAGTCACAACAAGTTCCTGTATTATATACCATTTATTCGCTGTTTTCCAGTATTGCGGGAAAAAGAGTTTTACATTATAATGGCGCCGTTATCCCACGCTTCAAAGGATGTGATACCGTGCAGAACAGGAGCTTTGCCGCGGCGGTGAAGGCGGCGTTTCCCTATACCATCCCCATTATGACCGGCTATCTGGCCGTAGGCATGGCCTACGGCGTGCTGATGGCCTCCAAGGGTTACGGCTTCCTGTGGGCCGGCTTTGTCAGTGCCTTTGCCTTCTGCGGCAGTATGCAGTATGTGGCGATCACGCTGCTGACAACGGCCTTTGATCCACTGCAGGCCTTTGTGCTGAGCCTGATGGTCAACGCCCGGCACCTGTTTTTCTCGCTGGCGCTGCTGCCCAAGTACCGGGGACTGGGCAGGCTGCGGTATTTTATGATCTATACCCTCAGTGACGAGAACTTTTCCCTCTCCTCCTCGGTGGAGCCGCCGGAGGACACGGACCCCACGCTGTTCTACTTTGCCATGAGCTTCCTGACCTGGCTGTACTGGGTGGCGTTCTCCATGCTGGGTGGCCTGCTGGGCGGGCTGATCACCTTTGACATCACCGGCATCGACTTCGCCCTGACGGCGCTGTTCGTGGTGCTGTTCATCGAGCAGGTCGTCAAGAAAGAGAACCGTGCCCCCGGCGCTGCCGGTCTGGTGTGCGCTGTGGCGGGTCTGGCCGTTTTCGGCGCGGACAACATGGTCATCCCGGCCATGGTGCTGACCCTGGCGGTCCTGCTGCTGGGAAGGAGGAAGCTATGCGCCTAGACACGATACATTCCCTGATCATCGTGGCGATGGTGGCGCTGGCCACCCAGATCACCCGATGGACGCCGTTCCTGCTGTTCTCTGGGGACAAGAAGCTGCCGAAGGTGGTGGAGGACCTGGGCAGGCTGCTGCCGCCGGCCATGATGGGCCTGCTGGTGGTGTACAGCCTGCGGAGCATTGATCTGATGGGCGGCAGCCACGGCATTCCGGAGGCCATCGCCGTGGCGGTGACAGCCGGGCTGCACCTGTGGCGGCGGAACACGCTGCTGTCCATCCTGGCGGGCACCGCCTGCTATATGCTGCTGGTACAGCTGGTGTTTTGAAGATCTGTGAAAGCGCCGTCCCTCGGGACGGCGCTTTCATATTTTCCCGTAAATGGTGCACACTACAGCCAATGCTATGTTTGCGAGGTGCGTATCATGGACGTAAAACGCTTGAGCCGGCAGACCTGCCGGTTTTTGCAGCCGCCGGGAGTGGTCAGCTTTGCGGCGGTGGCGGGAAAGCTGGAGGGCGAGGGACCGTTGGGCGGCTGCTTCGACGCTGTGGGGACGGATGCCTTCTGTGGGAAAAAGACCTGGGAACAGGGCGAGGCACAGATGCAGGCGGATGCCCTGCGTCTGGCCCTGCAAAAGGGCGGGTTGGCGGCGGAGGACGTGGACTGCGCCTTCGCCGGGGATCTGCTGAACCAGAACATTGGGGCCACGTTTGCCCTGCGGGATTTCAATATTCCCTTCTACGGGGTATATGGGGCCTGCTCTACTATGGGGGAGACACTGTCGCTGGCCGCTATGGCCGTGGCCTCCGGCGCGGTCCGTATGGCGGCGGCGCAGACCTCCTCCCACTTCTGCACGGCGGAGAGGCAGTATCGGATGCCTCTGCCCTACGGCAGCCAGCGTTCTCCTACTGCCCAGTGGACGGCCACGGCGGCGGGGTGCTGCATTCTGGGGGCCCAGGCGGAGGGACCGTATATCACCCATGTGACCCGGGGACGCATCGTGGATCTGGGTGTGACGGACATGACCAACATGGGCGCGGCCATGGCACCGGCGGCCTTCGACACCCTGCAGGCGGTGTTCCGGGACACCGGCACCGCACCCGGGGACTATGACCTGATCCTCACCGGCGACCTTGGCGATGTGGGCAGCCGCATCGTGCTGGAGCTGTTCGCCCGGGAAGGCGTGGCGCTGGAGAATTACACCGACTGCGGACTGCTGCTCTATGACCGGAAGAGACAGGATATGCACGCCGGCGGCAGCGGATGCGGCTGCTCTGCGGCGGTGCTCTGCGGCTATCTGCTGCCGGAGATGCGCCGGGGCCGGTGGCGGCGGGTGCTGTTCGCCCCCACCGGGGCGCTGCTGAGCCCCACCAGTTCATTTCAAGGGGAGAGCATACCGGGCATCTGCCACGCGGTGGTGCTGGACCGGACGAAGGAGGATGCGTGATGGAGTATCTCAATGCCTTTCTCTGCGGCGGGCTGCTGTGCGCCGTGGGCCAGATCATTCTGGACAAGACAAGCCTGACCCCGGCCCGTATTCTGACGGGCTATGTGGTGGCAGGTGTGCTGCTGCAGGCTGTGGGTGTGTATCAGTATATCGTGGACTGGGGCGGGGCGGGAGCCACCGTGCCGCTGACGGGCTTTGGCTACTCCCTGGCGAAGGGCGTGGCCAAAGCGGTGGCGGAGGAGGGCCTGCCGGGGGTGCTCACCGGCGGATTGACCGCCACCTCCGGCGGAATCGCCGCGGCGGTGGTGTTTTCCCTGTTGGCGGCGCTGCTGGTGCGGCCCAAAGAAAAACGTTGACAAATACCCGGTGGGGGTATATAATGCGACCGTGATCAAAAATACCCCCAGGAGGTATACGACTGTGGAAAATACTTGTTGCTGCTGCCAGGGAAAGACCAAGCACCGCACGCCAGAGGAGCAGAAAAAACTCCTGAACCGCCTGTGCCGCATTGAAGGGCAGGTGCGGGGCCTGCAGGAGATGCTGCAGAAGGACGCCTACTGTCCCGACATTCTGATACAGGTATCCGCCGTGGGCGCGGCACTGAACAGCTTTAGTAAAGAGCTGCTGGCTACCCACATCCGCACCTGCGTGGCGGATGGTATCCGACAGGGGGACGACGAGGTCATCGACGAGCTGGTGATCACGCTGCAAAAGCTGATGAAATAAGGAGATGGCAGTATGACAGAGAAATTCGTCATCACCGGCATGACCTGCGCCGCCTGCGCCGCCCATGTGGAAAGGGCCGCAGCTTCGGTGCCCGGCGTACACAGCGCGTCGGTAAATCTGATGCTGGGCTCCTTGGTGTGCGACAGGGACGAAAATGTGGACCCCGCCGCCATTGTGGCCGCCGTGACGGCGGCGGGCTACGGCGCGGCGCCGGAGAGCGAGGCCCGGCGGGACCTGCACGCGGAGCAGGACGCGGCGGTAAAGGCCATGGGCCGCCGGCTGCTGTGGTCGGTGGTGTGTCTGGTGCCGCTGTTTTACCTGAGCATGGGGCACATGATGGGGCTGCCGGTGCCCATGTTCATGCACACACAGCCCTTGCTGTCGGCCTTTGTGCTGCTGGCGCTGACGGTGCCCATACTGATTTTGAACCGCAGTTATTTCACCGTGGGATTTTCCCGGCTGTTCAAAGGTGCGCCCAATATGGACTCGCTGGTGGCGCTGGGCGCGGCGGCGGGGCTGGTGTACAGCCTGATCGAGATGGGCCTGCTGGCGGCGGGAAAGGTCACGGGTATGCCGGACCTGTACTTCGAGTCGGCGGGCATGATATTGGCGCTGGTGACGGTGGGCAAGTACCTGGAGGAGCGCTCCAAGGGCAAGACGACCGGGGCCATCACCGCCCTGCTGGCGCTGGCGCCGGAGTCCGCCGTGGTGCGCCGGGACGGCAAGGAGGTCACCGTCCCCACCGAGGACATCAAGGCCGGCGAGACGGTCATCGTCCGGCAGGGGGGGCGTATCCCCGTGGACGGCACCGTGACGGCGGGCAGCGGCACCGTGGACGAGTCCGCCCTTACCGGCGAGAGTATGCCGGTGGAGAAGACTGTGGGCGGCAAGGCGGTGTCCGCCACCATCCTCACCGGCGGCTATCTGGAGCTGACGGCGGACCGGGTAGGTGCGGATACCACTCTGTCCCAGATCATTCAGCTGATGGAGCAGGCCGCCAGCGGCAAGGCACCTATCAGCCGTCTGGCGGATAAGATCAGTGCCGTGTTCGTGCCGGTGGTCATTTCCATCGCGCTGCTGGCGGCTATCCTGTGGGCTGCGGTGGGCGGCATGGGTGTGCGCTTCTGCCTGTCCATCGCCATCGCCGTGTTGGTGATCTCCTGCCCCTGCGCTCTGGGCCTGGCCACGCCGGTGGCCATCACTGTGGCTACGGGCAAGGCGGCGGAGCAGGGTATTCTGGTAAAGTCCGCCGCCAGCCTGGAGCTGATGGGCCGGGTGGATACGGTGGTGCTGGACAAGACCGGTACCGTCACCGAGGGTAAGCCCCGGGTGACGGATCTGCTGTGCGCCGGCGGCATGACCGAGGATACGCTGCTGTCCGCCGCCGCGTCGCTGGAAAAGCCCTCCGAGCACCCGCTGGCCGGGGCCATTGTGGCCGAGGCGGAAAAGCGCGGTTTGGTCCTGCGGCCGGTGTCCGAGTTTGTCGCTGTGGCCGGCGGCGGTGTTGCCGCCCGGGCGGAGGGTATCGTGCTGCTGGCGGGCAATGAGGCGTTTATGGAGACGTCCGGCGTGGCCGTCAGCGAGGAGATGAAGTCCGGCGCGGCCAGACTGGCGGAGGACGGTAAAACGCCGCTGTTTATCGCCGCAGGTACATCGCTGCTGGGGGTCATCGCTGTGGCGGACGTGGTCAAGGCGGACAGCGCCGCCGCCATCGCCGCCCTGCGGGAGATGGGCTGCGACGTGGTGCTGCTCACCGGCGACAACCAGCGCACGGCGGACGCCATTGCCCGGCAGGTGGGCGTCAGCCGGGTCATCGCCCAGGTGCTGCCCCAGGACAAGGCCCGCGTGGTGCAGGAGTTGCAGGCCGAGGGCAAGAGGGTGGCCATGGTGGGCGACGGCATCAACGATGCCCCGGCGCTGGTGACGGCGGATGTGGGCCTGGCCATCGGCGCGGGCACAGATGTGGCCATCGAGTCGGCGGACATCGTGCTGATGAAGAGCAGCCTTATGGATATCGCCGACGCGGCAGCCCTGTCCCGGGCTACCCTGCGGAATATCCGTCAGAACCTGTTTTGGGCGTTCTTCTATAATTCTGTGGGCATCCCGGTGGCGGCGGGTGTGCTGTACCCGGCCTTTGGGATCACCCTGAACCCCATGATCGCCGCCGCGGCCATGAGCCTGAGCAGCGTGTGCGTGGTCAGCAACGCCCTGCGCCTGCGGGGCTGGAGGGGCCGCAGACGGGAGGAAACGCCGACTGCAAAAGAGCCGCAGCCGGTGCAAAATATAAATAATAACGAAAGCAGTAAGGAGGATGCCGCTATGAAAAAGACCATCACCATCAAGGGCATGATGTGTGCCCACTGCGTCTCCCACGTGGAGAAGGCGCTGACCGCCCTGGGCGTACAGGCGGACGTGGATCTGGCGTCCGGGACCGCCGTCGTCACCGGCAACGCCAGTGACGAGGCGCTGAAGAAGGCTGTCACCGACGCCGGTTACGAGGTCGTGGAGATCAAGTGATGCAAAAAAGAGCACCCCCGCAAGGGGGTGCTCTTTTTTATGTGCTTTTACGCGGCACCGTCAGTCTCGGTTTCCTCGACAACGGGAGCGGTCTGCGCGGCGGTGCGGGTGACGCTGTCGGCGGTGAGGATGGTGCCCTCGCCGTCGGCGAAGCGGATGGTGACACGGTCGCCGGTGTTGTAGATGACCACCTCCGGCTGCTGCGCGGCGGAGATGACGTAGTAGTGCTCGTCACCGGTCAGGTGCAGGTAGTAGAGGGTATTGCCGTCCACCACGGCGGAGCGGATATCCGCCAGCACACCGCTGACTTCGTTCTGGCCCGTCAGGGGCAGATCGGCGTCATCGGCGGATACCAGACCCTTCTCCGCCAGGATGCGGCGGTAGTTGGCCTCACACTGGGCCACCGTGTCGCCGGTGGCCACGATCTGGTACTGGCTGACGTTGACCATGGCGTACATCTTCACCAGCTCGGCGGCGTCCTTCAATGCCATGAAGTAGGTGGGCTGGTCAGAGATATTCAGCAGCAGGGGGAAGGTGGCCGTGTACTTCATCTGCTGTACCTGACCCTGGGCGCTGTCCATGGCGGAGTACTCCTTGGCGCCGGCCACCAGATAGAACCGCGTTTCCTTCGTGCGCTGGTTGGAGAGAATGAAGCCGATGTTGGACTCATCGGATACCACGGAGGTGACACCGGTGTACATATACACGTCGTCACCGATGGCGATGTAGTTGTAGCCCTCGGTGGTAACGGTCACGTCCCGCTGGCCGAACAGGGAATTGATGAAGCCGTTGACATACGCGCCGTGGTAGTCGTACTGCTGCATGATCAGCTCGGCGGTGTAGACGTGATCCACCCAGTTGGGCACGTCGCCGGTCTTGTAGTAGGCGCTCTCGCCGGTGACGGCGTTCACCAGCACGGCACCGATGATATCACGGCCGCCGAACAGACCGATGGTGTGGCTGACACGGGGGCAGACCCACCACGGGTCGCCGTTCTCGTCGATCTCGAAGGCCGGCTCGTCGAACATATAGGTGGGGTAGTGGAAGCGCAGATGGCGGTACAGATTGCGGCTGAAGTGCTCGGCGGTGGTGTAGTGGATGCCCTCGTCCAGACGGATGACCTCCACGTTCTGGGTCACCATGTCGATAAGCAGATAGGCGGGCAGGCCGTCGGCGCGATTGTTCAGCCACTTGATGATATCGCCGTAGCGCAGGGGCGTGACGCGGACAGGGCGGCCCTGGTAGTTGATCTGGGTATAGTCGTCGGCCACCTCGAACTGGGAGACCATGTCCGCCAGCTCGCCCAGCTTGCGGTTGCCCAGCTTTGTGGCGGAGTTGGCATCCAGCATGGGGATCTGGTCATAGCTGATCTCCTCCACCTCCGCGGCAAAGTCGCCGTCGGTGACGGTCAGCAGGTCGCGGTAGTCCCCGGCACGGAACAGCTGCCAGCCGATCACCGCGCCCACCAGCGCCGTGGCGATCAGCGCGGCGGCCGCGATGAGGGGCACGGTGCACTGCTTTTTCAAAAAGGTGAAGTAGCCCTTGGCACCGGCGCCCTGAAAACCGGAGGTCAGTATGGCGCAGCCGCCGTACACGGCGCACACCAGCAGTACAAAGACGTAGAAATCCTCGCTCTTGAGACTGATAGGCGGCAGAACGATATAGAAATACACCGCGGCGAACACCAGCGTAACGGCGATGTTCAGCAGCGTGCGGCCCAGGGGCGTGCCCACGGCTTTGCGTTCCTTTTTCGGGCGGGGCTGGCGGCCGAAGCCCTGAAAGTTGGGGTCGTTCCAATTTGTATTCTTCATAGACGGTTCCTTTCTCTGTTGATATGCCTGTTGATGCTATTATAACCGATGCAGCTTCGTTTGTATAGCAACTTCAGGTTGCAAACGGCAAAATTGCCGCAGAGAGATGCATTTGGCTGTTCACAAATTGTTTACAATAAAAGTCAAAGAAAGTCAAATTACCCTATTGACAAAGTAGGAAAGGCGGTGTAATATATGCTCAAGGTCAAAGAAAGGCAAAGTCAAATGAGCCGAACTTGACCGAGAGATGGAAACGAAAGGCGGCGAGGATTTGGGTATTTCCGATATTATCGCTGGATTTATCCAGCAGGAGTTAGACCAGGCGGGCGGTGCGCTGGAGCTACAGCGAGCCGACCTGGCGCAGCGGTTCAACTGCGTGCCCAGCCAGATCAACTACGTGATGTCCACCCGGTTCTCGCCGGAGCATGGCTACATCGTGGAGTCCCGGCGGGGCGGCGGCGGCTACATTCGCATCACGCGGGTGCAGGTGGACCGCCAGACGCTGCTGATGCACGTTATCAACAGCATCGGCGACAGGCTGGACGCGGCCAGCGCACGGGCGATCGCCCAGAACCTGGTCCAGTCCGAGGCCATCAGCCGGGAGCTGGGACAGGCGTTGCTGTCCGCCACCGGCAGCCGGGCTCTGCAGAGTGCCTCTCCGGAGAGCCGGGATGCCCTGCGGGCTGACATATACAAGCAAGTTTTGATCCATTCCGTCTGACGGCGGAGCAAGGAGGTTATGATTATGAAGTGTGATCGCTGTGGAAAGAACGAAGCGACGTTCCATTATAAGACCAATATCAACGGCAGAGTGACCGAGGCGCACCTCTGCCCCGACTGTGCCCGGGCCATGGGCTATGCCGGATCCGTAGAGCGCCGCATGAGCAGCTGGTTCGATGACGATTGGTTCGACCGGCCCTTCCGTATGCTGGAGCCGTTTTTCGGCGGCTTTGGCAGCCGGATGCTGACGGAGTTCCCCCAGCCGGTGGACGTGCTGGAGCAGGCGCAGAGCGCCGACCCGGAGAGCAGCGCCGCCGAGGAGCTGCTGCCGAAGGACGAGGCTATGTCTCTGGCGCTGGAGCGTAAGCGCAACGCGCTGGAGACACAGCTGCACAACGCGGTGGCGGAGGAGCGTTATGAGGACGCCGCCCGCCTGCGTGACGAGCTGAAGGCTCTGGGCGGCAAGGCGTCCTGACGCCGTTCCGCTATGTTAAAATAACAAATCGAAGGGAAGTGTTCCTTTATGTCTGAGAATAAATTTACCCCCCGTGCAGAGGAAGTTCTGCGTTTGAGCCAGGAGGCTGCCGAGGATCTGGGCCACGGCTATGTTGGCTCCGAGCATCTGCTGCTGGGCCTGATCCGTGAGGAGGAGGGCATCGCCCACCGCGTGCTCAGTGAGTTCGGCGTCACCGATGAAATGGTCTGCTCCGTGCTGCAGCGCAGCGTGGGCAAGGGCGTTTCCGGCGCCGCGCCCAGCCAGGGCCTGACGCCCCGCGCCAAGAGCGTGGTGGAGCTGGCTGTGTCCGAGGCGTCCCGCATGGGAAGCAGCGCCATCGGCACCGCCCATCTGCTGATGGGCTTGCTCCGCGAGGGCGGCAACATGGGCCTGCGTATCCTGCGTACCGTGGGCGTGGACCCCAATAAGATGTACAGCGCTGTGCTGAAGAAGCTCAACGATATGCCCCGGGCTGCCGCTGGCGGCGCCTCCGCCCCTAACCGCGAGGCGGACAAGAAGAACAAGACGCTGGCTGAGTACACCCGCGATCTGACCGAGGCCGCCCGCAGCGGCAAGCTGGACCCCGTTATCGGCCGGGATACCGAGATACAGCGGGTCATCCAGATTTTGTCCCGCCGCAGTAAGAACAACCCTGTGCTCATCGGCGAGCCCGGCGTAGGCAAGACTGCCATCGCCGAGGGACTGGCCGAGCGCATTGCCGCCGGCGATGTGCCCGAGGAGCTGCTGGACAAGCGCATCCTGTCACTGGACCTCAGCGGCATGGTGGCCGGAACCAAGTACCGCGGCGAGTTCGAGGAGCGCATCAAGAACACCCTGAATGAGGTGAAGAAAGACGGCAACGTCATCCTGTTCATCGACGAGCTGCACACCATCGTGGGCGCAGGCTCTGCTGAGGGCGCCGTGGACGCCGCCAACATTCTGAAGCCCGCCCTGAGCCGCGGCGAGATCCGCGTTATCGGCGCCACCACCCTGAACGAGTACCGCAAGTACATCGAGAAGGATGCCGCGCTGGAGCGCCGCTTCCAGCCCGTCACCGTGGGCGAGCCCACCCCCGAGGCCACGCTGGAGATCCTGAAGGGCCTGCGCGACCGCTATGAGGCGCACCACAAGCTGACCATCACCGATGAGGCGCTGGACGCTGCGGTGCAGCTGTCCAAGCGGTACATCGGCGATCGGTTCCTGCCGGATAAGGCCATCGACCTGATGGACGAGGCCGCTTCGCAGGTCCGCATGACCGCCGAGAGTTCCTCTCCGGACCTGAAGGCCCTGGAGGAGAAGATCACCGCCCTGCACCGGGAGAAGAACGATGCCATCGCCGCACAGGACTTCGAGAAGGCCGCGCAGCTGCGCGATATCGAGAAGGACTACCAGGAGCAGGTGGACATCGAGCGCGACAAGTGGCGCAAGAGCCTGTCCCAGAACCGGGGCACCGTCACCGCGGATGATATCGCCAAGGTGGTGGCCGGCTGGACCGGTATTCCCGTCACCCGCCTGACCGAGGATGAGTCCATGCGCCTGCTGAAGCTGGAGGAGAAGCTCCACCAGCGTGTGGTGGGGCAGGACGATGCCGTGACCGCCGTGGCCAAGGCCATTCGCCGCAGCCGTGTGGGTCTGAAGGACCCCAAGCGGCCCATCGGCTCTTTCCTGTTCCTGGGCCCCACCGGCGTGGGCAAGACCGAGCTGTGCAAGACCCTGGCGGAGTCTATGTTCGGCGATGAGAACGCCATGGTGCGTATCGATATGTCCGAGTACATGGAGAAGCACACGGTGTCCCGCCTGATCGGCTCGCCTCCCGGCTATGTGGGCCACGAGGAGGGCGGCCAGCTGACTGAGAAGGTGCGCCGTAAGCCCTATTCCGTGGTGCTGTTCGACGAGATCGAGAAGGCCCATGAGGATGTGTGGAACATCCTGCTGCAGATCCTGGAGGACGGCGTCGTCACCGATTCCCAGGGCCGCCGGGTGGACTTCAAGAACACCGTCATCGTCATGACGTCCAACGTGGGCGCCCGGAACATCACCGATGCCGCCGCCAAGCTGGGCTTTGACGGCGACGAAAAGGGCGGGAAGGAAACTGAGGAGGCTCGCTTCGCCCGTATCCGCGAGGCGGTCATGACCGATCTGAAGCACACCTTCCGCCCCGAGTTCCTGAACCGTATCGATGAGATCATCGTGTTCCGTCAGCTGACCCAGGAGAACATCGTGGAGATCGCCCGCCGTATGCTCACCGTTACCGGCAAGCGCATGGCGCAGCAGGGGATCACCCTGATCTCCGACGATGACGCCGTGGCCGAGTTGGCCCGTGACGGCTTCGATCCCCAGTACGGTGCCCGTCCTCTGCGCCGGGCCATCCAGAACCAGGTGGAGGATGCCGTAGCGGAGTTGATGCTGGAGGGTAAGCTGAAGTCCGGCGATACCGCCCATGTCCGTCTGCGGGACGGCAAGGTGGTCATCGACAGCGAGGCGGTTCCTGCTGAAGCTGCGCCTGCGGCGACAGCGCCCGCCGAGACGGCCGCTATCCCTGCGGAGAAGTAAACAAAAAGGAACGCCCTTGGGCAATGGCCCAAGGGCGTTCCTTTTTTGTCCTATTGCTTCTTCGCGCGGAGAGAAGGTTTACAGGGTGTCCAGCGCCTGCTTCAGGTCGGCGATGAGGTCCTCGGCGTTCTCCAGACCCACGGACAGACGGATCAGGCCGGCGGCGATGCCGGAGGCGGCCAGTTCCTCCTCGGTGTAGGTGGAGTGCGTCATGGAGGCGGGGTGCTCGATCAGCGTCTCGGCGTCGCCCAGAGACACAGCCACCGTCACCAGGTGCAGGGCGTTCACCAGCTTCACGCCGGCGGCACGGCCGCCCTTGACCTCGAAGGACAGCATACCGCCGAAGTCGCGCATCTGGCGGCGGGCGATGTCATGGCCGGGATGGTCGATCAGGCCGGGATAGTAGACCTTCTCCACGGCGGGGTGGTCATACAGGAACTCTGCAACGGCCTTGGCGTTGGCGCAGTGCTTCTGCATACGGATCTCCAGGGTCTTCAGGCCGCGGAGGATCAGGAAGGCGCAGAAGGGATCCATCACTGCGCCGGTCATATCCTTCAGGCCGAACATACGTACCTCATTGCAGAATTCGGCGGAGCCCACCACAAAGCCCGCGATCACGTCGCCGTGGCCGTTCAGGTACTTGGTGGCGGAGTGCACCACCACGTCTGCGCCCAGCTCCAGCGGCCGCTGGAGGTACGGGGAAGCGAAGGTGTTGTCGCAGATGACCTTGATGTCCTTGTTGTAGCCGTGGGCCAGTGCCGCCACGGCAGAGATGTCCGCGATCTTCAGGTTGGGGTTGGCGGGCGTCTCCAGATACACCGCGCAGGTGTTGGGCTTCAGCGCCTTGCGCACGGCATCCAGGTCGGAGGTGTCCACAAAGCTGACCTCCACGCCGTAGCGGGTCATGCCGTGGTTCAGAAGGGAGAAGGTGCAGCCGTACAGGGTGCCGTCGGCCACGATATGCTTGCCGGCGCCTGCTACGGTCCACAGCGCGGAGGAGATGGCGCCCATGCCGGAGGCGGCGGCCACGCAGGCCTCACCGCTTTCCAGGGCAGCGACCTTGGCCTCCAGCACCGAGGTGGTGGGGTTGGACAGGCGGGTGTAGATATAGCCCGCTTCTTCACCGGCGAAGCGGCGCCCGCCCTGCTCACAGCTGTCAAATACGAAGGTGGAGGTCTGGAAAATAGGGGTGGTCAGTGCGCCGTACTGGGTGTCCTTCACGTTTCCGGCGTGAATGGCTTTTGTACCGAAGCCGCAATCCTTGTTCAGCATGGGTCGTCCTCCTTGCACTATAATGTAACAATAAAGTGTACAGGACCATACGGCCCTTTGCCATAAGGGTAACATATCTGAACCCGACGGTGGTAGCGGCAAAATGCGCCAGCTCGCTATCAATTGGAATTGTAGCTAAAACAGATAATTTCGGAATATATTTTTGTGCAGAATGCTGTATTGCTGGGAAAACGCAAAAAATTTTAACGGAAATTAGACATCGTGCCGAAAAATACAGCAAAATGGCGGCGGATTTTTGTCGGGGAACATGATAAATGAAACAGATAACGATGGGCGCGATTTGCGGGAAACGGTTGCCATTTCCGCCGGAATGTGGTATAAGAGAGACAGAGAGTGCGCCCGGTGTCCGCCGGGTACATGCAGCTTACAGGAGGTCATCACCATGAAGAAGATCATTGCCACCACCAATGCCCCCGCCGCCATCGGTCCCTATTCCCAGGCCATCGACTGCGGCAGCTTCCTGGTCACGTCCGGCCAGGTGCCCTTTGACCCGGCTACCGGCGAGTTCGTCCCCGGCGGCATTACCGAGCAGACCCGTCAGGTACTCACCAACATCAAGGCCATCCTTGAAGCCGCCGGTCTGACCATGGACAATGTGGTCAAGACCACCGTATTCCTACAGAGCATGGGCGACTTCGCCGCCATGAACGCGGTCTACGCTGAGTTCTTCACTGAGGGGCAGTACCCTGCCCGCAGCGCCGTGGAGGTCGGTGCGCTGCCCCGGGGCGCGCTGGTGGAGATCGAAACCATCTGCGTGAAGTAAGCAAAGATCTCCGCCGATATAAAACGGCAAAAATAAAGCGAGGAAGTCCGGCAGGGCTTCCTCGCTTTATTTTTCGTAGCGTATCAGGTCGGCGGCGGTGCAGTCCAGGGCAGAGCATATCTTTTCCAGCACGTAGCTGTCGTAGCGGACGACCTTGTTCTTATAGTAGTTGTCGATGATGGGGTAGCGGATTCCAGTGCGCTTGGCCAGCTCGTAGCGGCTGATACTGCGCCGGGTCAGTACCTCGTCCAGCGTCAGGTAGACCTTGCCCATGATACACCTCCTGAGATATTCTGCTATACATTTTATAAAGTGTATATGGGCTTGACAATTTATTCATTGGAGTATATATTTATATAAGGGTATAACGAAATATCCAAAAATTGCCAAAAATAAGAGGAGGGTATTTATGAAAAAGTTGTTGGCGACTATCCTGGCGCTGGTCATGGCCATCGGCCTCACCACCGCCGCGTGGGCGGACGGTGAGGGAACTACTGCGAATGTCGCAAAAATCGGCGAGAACGGGTATGCGACCCTGGCAGAGGCTATCACGGCGGCACAGGCGGGCGAGACCATCGTGCTGCAGGCGAATGCTGCGATAAATTCCAACACTCAGATCACGAAGGATGTGGCTATTGATCTGAACGGCAAAACCGTGACCGTGACGACTGTTGGCACTCAGAACGCTTTTGAAGTCCAGAATGGGGCTACGTTTACCATTAAGGACAGCGGGACTGGCGGAAAGCTTGACTTGGGCAAGTTTGGCATTACGCTGGTGAACTCGAAACTCAAGATCGAGGGCGGTGAGATCAAAGTGAGTCCGGCTAGCCCCGGCGCAGGTATTGCTGTGGCAGCTGTCGGAAACTCTGATGTTACCATGACTGGCGGTAAGGTAGTTGCGACGAACACGGCCTGCTTCAATGCCGGCTATTTTGGTACGCAGACTTTCAATATTTCTGGCGGTACGCTGGAGAGTAAGGGCGCTTCTACCGCATTGATGGGTATTAGCAACAATTACGGTGGCCATACGGAAATGACCATCAGCGGCGATACGCAGGTGGTGATGAAGGATGCTGCGGGCAATGCTGGCAGCTTGGTTTCCGATGCGACGGGCAACGATGTGATCAAAGTTGTTGGAGGAACCTCCGATAGTGATATTACGGCCTATACAGAAGAGACTGCGCCTGTTGTTTTGACGGGTGATGGTACGTATCACATTGGAACGACTGCGGCGAACGCGGCTGTGCGTAACGCAGCAAGCGGTGAGACTGTTACCGTTGTTAAGGGCAATGCAGCTTTGACTGAGGTTCCTGCGGGTGTGGTGGTCGTTCCCGGTGAGGGTACTACCGTGACAGTCAATGGCGTGACCGTGACCGGTGACTCCTACACCGTTCCCCAGCCGCCCCGCTACTACTACAATTCCACCACTACTACCACCGACACCAAGACGGACGGTACCAAGGGCAGCCCCAAGACCTTCGATGCCGGTATGGGCATCTATGCAGTCAGCGCTCTGCTGAGTGTCACCGGTATGGCCTGCGTGGGCAGGAAAAAGTTCTGATCTGCTCTCGACGGCGGTGTGATACCCCGGGCCGCCGAAGAAGATAAAAGGAGAGACCGGCAGGGCCGGTCTCTCTGCTTTTTTTATTCATTCCCCCGTTAGCTCCGACAGTGTGTGCTGCAGAATGTCCACGAACTGCTGGCCGTAGTCCGTCAGCGGTACGTCCCGGGGCCGTATGACCCCAAGGCGCATATCCGGCACGTCGCCGATCAGCGGCAGCGTCATCAGCCGGTCGTCGCCGTAGCCGTCCGGCAGTACGCCGCTGCCGGTGGAAACGCAGTCCGTGTGGGCCATGACATTGTAGGCCGTGGCGCGGTCGCTGACGGACACTACCCGGTCAAACTCCGCGCCGGTGCCCACTACCGCCTCCTCGGCGAAGTGGTAGTTGCTGTCCGACTGGGTAAATACCGCGTAGGGGTAGGCATACAGCTGCTCCAGCCGCACGGCGCGTTCGCCGGACAGGGGGTGGCCCTTCCGCAGAAACACCCGGGGGCGGATGTCCACCAAAGGCTGGAATGTCAGGTTCTTCTCCCGCAGGATACGGCCGATGAAATGCTCTGTCATGTCCGACACGAAGATGATGCCGAAGGCGCTGCGCCGCGCCGTCACCTCGTCGATGACCGCTGCCATCTCCATCTCCTTGAAGCTCACCTGGATATGCGGCTCGTCCAGCAGGTGCAGGAACTCCACGAATGCCTTGGCGCAGAAGGGATAGCGCTGTGATGCCACCGACAGGGATACCCGGTCGGCAGCCCGGCGCTCGCTGTAATAGCGCTCCAGCTTCCGGCTGCGCTCCACCAGCGGTGCGATCTGCGCCGTCAGCTCCCGGCCCTCCTCCGTCAGCGTCACGCCCCGGTTGGTCCGCAGAAAGATGGTCACGCCCAGCTCCCGTTCCACCTCGGCGATGGCCGCCGACAGGGCCGACTGAGACAGAAACAGGTTCCGCGCCGCCCGGTTCATGGACCCGCAGCGGTCCACCTCCAATATATAGCTCATTTGCAGCAGTGTCATCGCGCCGCGCCCCTTTCCCGCCGTTTCTTGCCTTTACTATACCAAAAACCGCGCCCCCTGTAAATAGAATTGACAGATATACGGCCCATCGTGTATAATCGCCGGTGATATACCGTATATATTGCTCTATATAGGAGGCGTACTATGAAACGAGTTATCACCGCTCTGCTGGCGGCCCTGCTGGTCCTGTCACTGGCGGCCTGCGGCAGCGGGGTCGAGACAAAGAAGCTGGCGGGCACCTGGACGTGTACGATCGATGTGACTGACCGCATGAACGCGGCGGCGGAGCAGGCGCTGGGTCTGTCCGCGGCGGACGGCGCGGCGAAGATGCCGCTGCAGCTGGTCCTCACCGTGACCGAGGACGGCGCCTATACCCTCCGCTACGACAGCGACGCCGCCCGCACGGCGTTGGATGCCTATGCCACGGCGCTGCACCCGGCGGCGGTGGAGAGCGTCTATGCCGCCGCGGAGGAGCAGGGCCTCTCTCGTGAGGAATACGACGCGGCCATGGAGAAGGCCGGCATCACCATGGACGATATGGTGGCGGCCATTTTCGCCGGGGTGGACGAGGAGGAGCTGCTCTCCCTGCTCACCGGCCGCAGCGCCGCGATCACCGGCTATTGCAGGGCGGAGAGCGGCCAGCTGTACCTGGCGGATACCGCCGCCGAACTGGCCGAGACGGCGGACTGTCTGAGCTATACCCTTTCCGATGGGACCATGACCTGGACCGACGCGCAGGGCGAGCTCAGCAGCCAGCTGACGGAACAGGAGCAGGAGCTGCTCCGCGTGCCCCTGACTTGGACAAAACAGGAGGAGAGCAAATAAAAAAGAGCGCCCGCAGGGCGCTCTTTTCCTTTGCCTCATGTCTCAAAAATCCAGCTCCGTGCGGGTGCAGATCTCCTTGATCTTGGCCTGCAGGCGTTTCAGATCCTCGAAGGTCTCCGGCTTTTTCCGGGGGTCCCGCAGCAGGGCGGCGGGGTGATACAGCGCCATCATCAGGCAGCCGTCCTTCTCGAAGAACTGGCCGTGCTCCTGGCTGATCTTAAAGTCCGGGCGGATGATCTCCATGGCGCTGACGCGGCCCAGACACACGATGATCTTAGGCTGCATCAATGCCCGCTGCCGCTGGAGGTAGCCCTTGCAGGCGTCCTTCTCCGTGTTCATGGGGTCCCGGTTCTCCGGCGGGCGGCACTTAACAGAGTTGGTGATATACAGGCGGCTGCGGTCCAGCCCGATCATCTTCAGCATATCGTCCAGCAGCTTGCCGCCCCGGCCCACGAAGGGCTCGCCCTGCTTGTCCTCGTTAGCGCCGGGGGCTTCGCCGATGATCATGATCTCCGCATCCTCCCGGCCTACGCCGAAGACCACGTTGGTGCGCGTTTCCGCCAGTGTACAGGCGTGACAGCGCAGACATTCCTGCCGCAGGGTTTCCCACTCGGTCATAGTCGTTTCTCCTTTATCTCTCTGCGAACGGGCTTACTTTTCCAATCTGGACAGCAGCCACGCTTCAATGTTCTTCGTAATATCCGCAGTGTATGCCTTTTCGTTGAGTATCTCATGCCGCAGGCCCGGATACAGCTTCAGTGTGCAGTCCCGCATACCGGCAGCCCGGAAGGCGTCATAGGTCTGGCGCACACCCTTGCCGCAATTGCCCACCGGGTCCTTGTCGCCGGCTACGAACAGCACCGGCATTTCCCTGTCCATCTGCCGCAGATGGCTCTGCCGCTGGTTGAAGCGTATGCCGTGCAGCATCTGGCGGAACAGGCCCACCGTGGCGTCCGCGCCGCAGAGGGGGTCGGCAATGTAGTCGTCCACGTTGCTCTCGTCGGCGGAGAGCCAGTCCACCTTCGTGCGGTTGGGGGCGAACAGCTTGTTGTAGCTGCCGAAGGCCAGCTCCGTCACCAGCTCGCTGGTGGCGTTCTCGCCGCTGACAGCGGCGATGGCATTGGCCAGCGCCAGCCCGCCGGTGATGGCTGCCCGGGGCTGCCAGCCGGTGCCCATGATGACCGCCGCCTTCACCGTGCCGGGATAGCGGATCAGGTATGTCCGGGTCAGAAAGGAGCCCATGCTGTGGCCCATGATGCACAGCGGCACATCAGGATAGCGCTGCTTCAGCCGCTGGTGCAGGATATAGATATCGTCCACCACCGTATTCCATGTGCTGCCCTGACCGAAATACACCGGCGTTCCGCCCTCCGGCAGCGACTTGCCGTGGCCCAGGTGGTCGTGTCCGGCCACGACGATGCCCTGCTCGTTCAGCGCCCGGGCAAAGCCGTCGTACCGGGCGATGTGCTCGGCCACGCCGTGACAGATCTGCAGTACAGCGCGGACGGCCACGCCCTCCGGCTCCCACAGCATCCCGTGGAGCTGGGTCTTGCCGTCGCTGGACAGAAACGTGAATTCACTCAAATTTGTCATGGTGTATCCGCTCCTTTCATGGTATAATTCTTATCATCATACAGTGTACCACAAAAATCCGGAAATGAAAAGAGGGTTCGCCATGTCGCAGTACATATTGGCGCTGGATCAGGGCACCACCAGCTCCCGCGCCATCGCCTTTGACCGGTCGGGGAATATCGCCGCCCTAAGCCAGCAGTCCCTGCCCCAGCACTATCCCCAGGCGGGGTGGGTGGAGCACGACCCCCTGGAGATATGGGACACCCAGCGCCGCGCCGCGGCGGAGGTCATCGCCCGGCTGCCGGAGGGCAGCGTGGCAGGCATCGGCGTCACCAACCAACGGGAGACGACGATCCTCTGGGATAAGGCCACCGGTGAACCGGTGTACAACGCCATCGTCTGGCAGTGCCGCCGGACGGCGGAGCTGTGCGAGGACCTGAAGCGCCGGGGGTTGGAGGAGCGCATCCGCTCGGCCACGGGGCTGCTGATCGACGCCTACTTCTCCGGCAGCAAGATCCGCTGGATACTGGACAATGTGCCCGGCGTCCGCCGCCGGGCCGAACGGGGTGAGGTGCTGTTCGGTACCGTGGAGAGCTGGTTGATCTGGAAGCTCACCGGCCGGCATGTCACCGACTACGCCAACGCCAGCCGCACCATGCTTTTTGATATCCACCGCCTGGCCTGGGATGAGGAGCTGTGCGGCATTCTGGGGGTCCCTACGGCCATGCTGCCGCAGCCCGTGCCCAACAGCGCCGTCTACGGCACGGTGCAGCCCAGTATCCCGGGGCTGGAGTCCCTGGCGGGCGTCCCGGTCTGCGGCGCGGCGGGCGATCAGCAGTCCGCCCTGTTCGGCCAGACCTGCTTCGCTCCCGGCGAAGCCAAGAACACCTACGGCACCGGCTGCTTCACCCTGATGAACGTGGGCGAAAAGCCTGTGCGCTCCCGCGCCGGATTGCTGACCTCCGTGGCCTGGCAGGTGGACGGAAAGACCACCTATGCCCTGGAGGGCAGTGTATTCAACGCCGGCAGCACCATCCAGTGGCTGCGGGATGAGCTGGGTATCATTTCCTCGGCGCCGGAGATCGACGTGCTGGCCGCCACAGTGCCGGACAGCGGCGGCGTGGTGGTGGTACCGGCCTTCACGGGCCTGGGTGCGCCTTACTGGGATATGTACGCCCGGGGCGCTATTCTTGGCGTCACCCGGGGCACAGGACGGGCGCACATCGCCCGGGCGGTGCTCAGCTGTATCGCTGCCCAGGTCACAGACCTGATGCTGGCCATGCGCCAGGATGCCGGCTGCGATATTGCCCTTCTGCGGGCGGACGGCGGGGCCAGCGTTTCTGATGTGCTGCTGCAAATGCAGGCAGATCTGCTGCGTATCCCAGTGGATCGGCCGGAGATGGTGGAGACCACCGCCTTCGGCGCGGCGGCGCTGGCGGGGCTGAGTTGCGGCTTCTGGCGGGATATGGACGAGATCGCCGCCCTGCGCCGCAGCCAGAGGATGTTCCTGCCAGAGCGCCCACAGGCGGACTGCGATGCCTATTACCGTCTGTGGAAACGGGCTGTTTCCCGGGCCGCTGACTGGATAGAGCATTAAGTAAACAGTGTGTAAATTTCGCCATATAGCGCTTGCAACCGCTGAAAAAACGCGCTATACTGGCCTCAACAGGAATATATGCCGTGCACTGTCCCGCGTGTGTACGCGGCGGCGGAGCCGGAAGATATGGAAAGGAGTAGTAACTATGGGTATTCTCAACGACATCAGCAAGAAGGCGCAGGAGTACGCCGGCATCGCCGTGGACAAGGCCAAGGACCTGGCCGAAGTGGCCGCGGACAAGGCCCAGACCCTCAGTGACACCGCCAAGACCAATATGGCTATTATGAACGAGCAGCGCGAGCTGGAGAAGAACTACCGTGCCATCGGCGAGTGGTTCGTGGCGGAGCACCAGAGCGACGTCCCCGACGCCGTCAAGGACGTGGTGGCTGCCGTCAACGCCAGCAAGGAGCGTATCGCCCAACTGGAGGCCAGCAAGCCCCGGAAGGACGAGCCAGCGGTGGACGAGTCTGAGGTGACCTTCAAGGTCTGCCCCGTCTGCGGCGCCGCCAGCGACAGCAAGTTCTGCCCCCACTGCGGCGCGCCCATGGGCGAGTAAAATACAGAAAAAAGAGGACCGCCGCCGGCGGTCCTCTTTTGCAAGCGCTTCATAAAAAGGAAGGCCCGCGAGGGCCTTCCTTTTACTTTTCGTTGGGCATCTTCCAGCCGTTGTGGTCGGTGTGCAGCAGATGGTGGGACTTTTCGCCCAGCGGAGCTTTCAGGAATTCCCGGTACAGCGCCTGCACGTCCTTGTTCCGGTGGGAGAACCGCACCTTGGCACTCTTGTCGATGCTCCACAGGATATCGCCGCGATATGCCGCCAGCTCCTGCCCATCGTGTATGGGCTGCCCGCCGCCGCCGGCGCACCCGCCGGAACAAGCCATTACCTCAACGAAGTCGTAATCCACATCGCCCTCGTCGATGGCGTGCATCAGCTTACGGGTGTTGCCCAGTCCGCTGACCACTGCCACGCGGACGTTGCCCGCGCCGGGGATGGTGAATACGGCCTCCTTCCAGCTGTCCATACCGCGCACGGCGGAGAAGGCGTCCGGCTTCGGTTCCTTGCCGGTAATGAGATAGTACGCGCTCCGCAGAGCCGCGTCCATCACGCCGCCGGTGGCGCCGAAGACCACCGCCGCGCCGGTGCCGGTGCCCAGCGGACTGTCAAAGGGTGTTTCTGGAAGCACCGCGGGATTGATCTGTTCGCCCCGCAGCATCCGCACGATCTCGCGGGTGGTCAGCACAACGTCCACGTCCGGGTCGCCCTGCTCGTCCTTCATGGTGGGCAGCGCACACTCCGCCTTCTTGGCGGTGCAGGGCATGATGGACACCACAAACAGCTTCTTGGGGTCCACGCCGATCTTCTGGGCAAAGTAGCTCTTGGCGATGGCACCGAACATCTGCTGGGGGCTCTTGGCGGTGGACAGGTTTTCCGTATATGACGGGAATTGTCCCTTCAGGAACCGCACCCAGCCGGGACAGCAGCTGGTGAACATGGGCCAGTGATATTTGTTCCGGTGGGTAAAGCGCTCGATGAACTCACTGCCCTCCTCCATGATGGTCAGGTCGGCGGCGAAGTCTGTGTCGAATACATAGTCGAAGCCCATGGTCTTCAGCGCCGTCACCATGCGCTCCGCCGTGGCAAACTTGGGGTCCAGATGATAAAACTCTGCCCAGGCTGCCCGCACCGCCGGTGCGACCTGCACCACGGTGATCCGGTCCTTGTTCGCCAGCGCGTCGAACACCTTGCCGGTGTCGTCGTGCTCCTGCAGACCGCCCACGGGACAGTGGGTGATGCACTGGCCACAGAAGGTGCAGTCGCTCTCGCCCAGGGTCCTGGTGTGGGCCACGCCCACGGTGGTGCGAGTACCGGTGCCCATCAGGTCCCAGATGCCCATGCCCTGGATCTTTTCGCATACCTGGATGCACCGCATACACTTCACGCAGCGGTTTTCGATACGCACCACCGGATTGGAGTAGTCCGTGGGGATGTTCTTCAGGTCGTCGATATAGTGGTCGCCCAGCAGGTTATAGTCGTTGGTCAGCTGCTGGAGCTTGCAGTTGCCGCTGCGGGTGCACTTGGTGCACTTCGTCTCATGCTGGCTCAGCAGCAGCCGCAGATTGACTCGCCGGGCCTCGCGGACACGGGGTGAGCTGGTGTACACCACCATGCCCTCGCTGACAGCGCTGTCGCAGGAGGGCACCAGCCGTGCATAGCCCTCCACCTCCACCATGCAGATGCGGCACGCGCCAATCTCGTTGATGTCCTTCAGATAGCACAGGGTGGGGATGCTGATCCGCAGGGTCTGGGCCGCCTCCAGAATGGTGGTGCCCTCCGGCACCGATACGGTCCGCCCGTCGATGGTCAGAGTTACCATTTTTCGTTCCTCCCTCCCCGGAAAATGCCGTAGCCGTAGTGGTCGCACCGCAGGCAGCGGGACGCCTCGGTTCGCGCGCCCTCCTCGGTGAGCCCGCACTCGATATCCTCAAAGTCGTACCGGCGCTCGCAGGCCTCGCGTTCCGTGGTGTTGATGCGTCCGTGGGGTGCGCGGTTGTTCAGCCGCGGTGCCGGGATGTCCAGCTCCACCTTGATCTCATGCCGGAAGCCCAGGTGCTCGTCGATGTTGGCCGCCGCCACCTTGCCGGCGGCAATGGCGCGGATGGCGCTGGCGGGTCCGGTGACACAGTCGCCGCCGGCAAATACGTTATCCATGTCGCCCACTTGGCCAGACAGTCCCGCCACAAACGTGCCGCGCTTGATGGGTACGCCCGCCTGCTCGAAGCCCTGGATCTCGATGCCCTGGCCGATGGCCACCACGATGATGTCCGCCGGGATGCGTACCTCCGGCAGGTCGGCCTTGTTGGGCCGGGGCCGCCCGGACTTGTCCGCCTCGCCGATGATCTGTGGCTGTACCCACAGCGCGGCGGCATTGCCGTTCTCGTCGGCCTCGATGTGGGAGGGCGCCATCAGGGCGGCGATCTCTGCACCCTCGGCCATGGCGCCCGTCACCTCGTCCGGCAGGGCGGTCATGTCCTCGATGCGGCGGCGGTACACACATGTCACCTTCTCCGCCCCCAGGCGGATGGAGCTGCGGGTCACGTCCATAGCCACGTTGCCGCCGCCGATGACCACCACCCGCTTGCCGGTGAAGTCCGGCATCACGTCGTCGCCTATGGAGCGCAGCATCTCCACCGCGGACATCACGTTCTTGCTGTCCTCGCCGGGGATGCCCACTTTCTTGTCCTGATGGGCGCCGATGGCGATGTACAGGCAGTCATACTCCTTCAGCAGGTCCTCTATCCACAGCTGGGTGCCCACGGTCACACCGGTGTGTGCCTCAATGCCCAAAGAGAGGATGGAGGCGATCTCCGCATCCAGCAGGTGCCGGGGGAAGCGGTAGTTGGGGATGCCATAGCGCAGCATACCGCCCAGCTTCTCCCGTTCCTCGAATACCGTCACCTTGTGACCCATCAGGGCCAGGTAATAGGCGCAGCTCAGGCCGCTGGGCCCGCCGCCGATAATGGCCACCTTCTTGCCGGTGGGCGGCGCGCAGGGGGGCTGGGGCACGTCTCCGGCAGTGTCCACGGCGTAGCGCTTCAGCCCGCGGATGTTGATGGCATCGTCGATCATATTCCGGCGGCACCGCGCCTCGCAGGGGTGCTCGCAGATATAGGCGCAGGCCACAGGGAAGGGATTGTCCTTACGGATCAGCCGCACCGCATCGGCGCAGCGTCCCTCGCCTATCAGGGCCATATAGCCGGGTACGTCCACACCGGCGGGACACAGGGCCACGCAGGGCACCGGCAGCTGCAAGCCCGCCAGACAGCGGTGGTGCAGGATGTGTTCCTCGTAGTCATCCCGGAAGCCCTCCAGCCCGTCCAGCACCAGTCGGGCGGCGTCGCGCCCGATGGCGCAGTCGGCGGTGTTCACCACGGTCCGCGCCGTTTTCTCGATAATGGCCAAGGTGCCCATGTCGGCGGTGCCGTCCAGCACGGTGGCGATGAGCTTGCTCAGCTGCCCCAGACCGATACGGCAGGGCACGCACTTGCCGCAGGACTGGGCGTGGCACAGCTGCAAAAACGACAGGGACATATCCACCGGACAGAGGCCCGGAGGACTGGCGGCGATGCGGCGCTCCACGTCCCGGTAGAGATTATCCACCACGGTCTGGGCGCGGCTTGGGTTCTTGATGTCGAGTCTGCTCAAGGGGGTCACTCCTTCCGTCTGCACTGTGCGGAGGCGTGTCCGCGCGGCGCTTGGAAATTATAAGTTAAACAAAAGAATGACACAAAATCCACCAAAAGTCAACATGAGAAAAAAGATTGTTTTCATAAGAGGAAATTATCGTAAATTGCCTGGTTTTTAACGTTATTTACAGCACAAACCGATAGATTTAAAGCGTGAAAGTTTCTTCAAAGGAAACGTCAGAAGACTGCCTTCGCAGGGAACGGCGTCCCGCGGCGTCCCGATCCGCGGCCATCAAAAAAGGGAGCACCGCCGCAGCGGTGCTCCCTTTTAGGTTCTTATGCTCTTATGCGCGGCCGCTGCGCAGGTAGCCATAGTTCTTCTTGAGTATGTTGCGGAAGAAGGGGATGCACAGCACCGTATCCGCCGCGATCCACGCCATGGGGTCGGCGGCGCAGAGGGCGTAGAAGGCCATGGCCGGTGCATCGGCGCTGACGGCGCCGCCGGCAAACAGCCCCGGCAGCACCAGACACACGGTGATACGCGCCACCAGCTCTGCCGCGCCTGCGCCCAGCACGAAGCCGCTGCGCCCGATGCCCTGCACGCAGTTGCGCACCACAAAGACGAAGCCCAGAAACAGGTACATGGAGAAGTCCACATACAGCAGCGAGTTGCCGTAGCGCACCGCGTCCGGCGTCACCTTGTCGGCGCTGAGGAACACATGGTAGCAGAAGTCGCCCCTTGTCAGCAGCAGACCCGTGCCCGCCGCCAGAATCGCCAGAATGGACACCATGCCCAGCGCCTGCAGCGTACCCCGGCGAATGCGGTCGTACTGACCTGCGCCCAGATTCTGCGCCGTGAAACTGGTCATGGCGCCGCCCAGCGCGTTCATGGGCGTGGCCACCAGATTGAACAGCCGGTTGGCCGCACCGAAGCCGTTCTGCGCCGCGTTGGACACCATCACGCCGTCCCGCATATCGAATTGTACCACGCCGCCCTGCATGACGATGATGCCCACCGCCAGCACGGAGAACTGCAGGCCAAGGGGAATGCCGCGGGTCAGGTGCCGTTTCACATCCATCATGGTGATGCGCCAGTCCTCCCGGTGCAGGCGCAGCACCGGATAGCGCACAAAGGCGTAGATAAAGCAGCCGATGGTGCTGACCAGCTGCGCCAGCACCGTGGCAAGGGCTGCGCCCGCCACGCCCCAGCGGAACACCAGAATGAACGCCAGATCCAGCCCTACGTTCAGCACCGTGGAGAACAGCAGGAACAGCAGCGGTGTCACGGAATCGCCCATGGCGCGCAGGAAGGAGCAGATGAAGTTGTAGAACAGCTGCGCGCCGATGCCGGCGAAGATGATGGCGCAGTAGGTGTGCGCCGCGGTGTACACCTCGTGGTGGGCGGGCGTCACGTTGATCCACGCCAGCATGGGATCCAGCAGCACCAGCGCCAGCGCCGTCAGCACCACCGTCAGCGCGGCGGACAGCAGCAGCTGCGTGGCCAGCGAGCGGCGCACGCCCCGTTCGTCGTGCATGCCCACATAGTAGGACGTGATGACGCAGAAGCCCGCGCTGACGCCGAAGGCGAACTGCAAAAAGATGAACACCAGAGAATTGGTATCGTTGACGCCGGCCACCTCGGCGGCGGTCAGCGTCTGACCAACGATGGCCGCGTCGCTGATGGAGTACACCTGCTGCAAAAGGTAGGACAGGATCACCGGCAGAGAAAACAGGAGGATCACCTTCCAGCACGGCCCCTGGGTCAGGTCGATGGGCTCCCTTCTTTTATGTGCTGTTTTCACAGAAATCGCTCCCTCCTTTTGTGTAGTATAGACAATTATCTCTCTCAGAGCGCCGATTATAATACCTTGCGGCGCCATTGTCAAGAGCTCTTTTATAAAAAATCCGTCCACCGGTCATTCCCGGTACCGCGCTGCCGTTCTTCACGCATTTTGCGGCGCATTTCCGCTTTCCGCCAGTGGACACAGCCGGTATTTCGTTGCACTTTCTGTCACTTTGTGGTAAGATACCATTGACACAAATGAAACGGGGAGGTCACTTGATATGAGATCTGATGGCACAAAAAAGTCACCTGTGCGTATGCTTGTCTACCTGCTGCTTCTGGCGGCGGTGGTGGCCCTGGGCTATTTCACCGACATCGTTGACTTCACGGAGCTGAAGGCTGTTTTTTCTCTGAAGCTCACCGCCCTGCTGAAGCTGGCTGTCATGGTCCTGCTGGTGCTGCTGGTGTCCAACCTGGTCATCTTCATCCTGCACGGTATCAAGCCCCGCACCCACCGCGGCGGGTCTGTGCTGTCGCTGCTGAGCAGCCTGGTCAAATATGTGGCCGGCATCATCATCGTCTGCCAGAGTCTGTCCCTGCTGGGCGTTAACGTGGGTACCATCATCGCCAGCGTCGGCGTGCTGGCCCTGGTGGTCGGCTTCAGCGCCGAGAGCCTCATCGCTGACGTGGTCATCGGCGCCTTCATGCTGCTGGAGAACCAGTACAACGTGGGCGACATCGTGGAGGTCAACGGTTTCCGGGGCGTGGTCACCAAGATCGGTATCCGCACCACCTCCATCACCGACGGCGGCGGCAATGTGAAGATCATCAACAACTCGGAGATGAAGAATATCCTCAACCGTTCCGATAACAACTCCTGGTCTGTCAGCGATATCTCCATCCCCTATGAGACAGACCTGGAGAAGCTGGAGGCGCAGCTGCCCGCCCTGCTGGAGGAGATTTTCCGCGCCCGGGGCGACGTGATGCTGGATGTGCCCCAGTACCTGGGCGTTCAGACGCTGGACGCCTCCGGCATCGTCCTGCGCTTCTGGGTGAAGGTGGCGGAGAAGAACATCTACGCCGGCGCCCGCGCCCTGAACCGTGAGCTGCTGCTGGGCTTCCGCCGTCTGGGTGTGGAGTGCCCCTTCCCTCAGATGGACGTACACATGAAATAAGCCATGGAAGAGAAGAACAAGGAGTTCACCCTGGCGCAGGAGCACGCCGCCCCTCCACCGGAGTGCGCTGCCCTCCCGCCGGAGGTCCTGCCGCCGGACACCGTCCTTCCCGGCGAGGCCTCCGCCGCGGAAAGTGCCGCCGCGCTGAAAAAGAAGACCGCCAAGTGGAAAAAGATCGCCATTATGCTGGTGGGCCTGTCGGCCATGACGGCGGTGGCCGTCACCGGCGGCGGCACAGCGGAGGATCCCGTCCCCGCAACGCCGGACACCCCGCCGGTCCAGCAGGAGCCGTATGTTCCGCCGGAACCGGAGCCGGAGCCCCTTACCGGTGTTCTGCACTATACCATATACAACGATACCTTCGACGACAGCGGCGTGCCCCTGATCCTGGCCGAGGGTACCGTGGACATGGCCACGCTGTCCGATACGCCCCTGGCGCTGCCCCAGCCGGAGACGCCGTCCAACGGCGGCTATGCGTTCCTGGGCTGGGCGGGCCGGTATGACACCGCCGGCGGAAAGGTCTGGACGACGGTGCCGGACCCCCTGACAGCGGACTTCGCGGCGTCCATCAGACCCGGAGATACAGGGGAGAGGTCGATCGTGCTCCGCGCCGCCTGGCGGCTGACAGAGCAGAGCCGCTATCCCTGGTCCCTGACCCTGGACGACGGCGTCACTGCCGTCACCTATGAGGCGGCGGTGCCTATGGCCTCCGGCGGCAACGTGTACCTGTGCGCCTACCCGCAGCCCACCCGCGACGGCTATCGCTTCGCCGGCTGGCTGAACGCGGCAGGGGAGAGGGTGGAGCTTCTGCCCGCCTCCGCCTTCTTTGCCAAAACCGCCGACGGCGAAACGGACTGGCGTACCACCGTCCCTGTCACCCTCACCGCGGAATGGGAGAAAGCATAGCAAAAAAAGAACAGTCCCTTTAGGCCGCCTGGCATAAGAAAACATACGCCGCAAAAGGCGCGTTTCGCGCAGCCCCATCGTTGCGCCGCCTTGACAGACATCCAGTATGCCTGCGGCGGCGCGCCTCGGTTCTGCACAAAACGCGCTCTTTTTCGGTGCGAAGCAGTTTTGCCAAAGTAAATTCGAACTGAAATTGGCTGCAAAAACGCCCGCATGCTGACGCATGTGGGCGTTTTTCGGTCGATTTCAGCCGGATAGACACAGGCAAAACCGTGTGTTTTCTTGTGTCAGGCGGCCTTTCGACTGTTCTTTTTTGATTCTTCTTAGTACGCCACGCCCCAGTAGATGTCCGTGGTGGCGGGCTTGCCGCACACCACGCACTTTCCCTCGGTGCCGGACTGCTTCAGCGGCATGCAGCGGCTGGACACGCCGGCCTTTTCCTTCATGGCCAGCTCGCACTCCAGGCTGCCGCACCACTTGGTACGGGCGAAGCCGCCCTTGCCCTGGGCCATCTCCTTGACCTCCTCCCAGGAGGTCATATCGAAGGTGTTGTCCTCCAGGTTCTTTTCCGCCATGGCGTACAGGTTGTCGTGGACGTCCTGCAGCAGCTGCTTCACGGCGTTCTCCAGCTCCGTCAGGGGCACGAAGGTCTTTTCACCGGTGTCGCGGCGGGCGATGCAGCACTGCCCCTTCTCCATGTCCTTGGGGCCGATCTCCACACGCAGGGGCACGCCCTTCATCTCATACTGGGCGAACTTCCAGCCGGCGGACTGGTCGCTGTCATCCATGCTGACCCGGATACCGGCGGCGGTCAGGCGGTCGCGCAGACCGGCGGCGGCCTCCAGCACGCCCTCCTTGTGCTGGGCGATGGGGATCACCACCACCTGGGTGGGAGCGATCACCGGGGGCAGCACCAGACCGTGGTTGTCGCTGTGGGTCATAATGATGGCGCCGATCAGGCGGGTAGACGCGCCCCAGCTGGTCTGGAAGGGATATTGCAGGGTATTGTCGCGGCCGGTGAACGTCACGTCATAGGCCCGGGAGAATTTGTCGCCGAAGAAGTGGCTGGTGCCGGACTGCAGGGCCTTGTGGTCCTTCATCATGCACTCGATGGTATAGGTGGCCTCGGCACCGGCGAATTTCTCCTTGTCGGTCTTGCGGCCCTTCACCACGGGCATGGCCAGCGCGTTTTTGCACACGTCGGCGTAGCAGTTCAGCTGCTGCTCCGTCTCGGCCTCGGCCTCGGCGGCCGTCTCGTGGATGGTGTGGCCCTCCTGCCACCAGAACTCGCGGCTCCGCAGGAACGGGCGGGTGGTCTTCTCCCAGCGGATGACGGAGCACCACTGGTTGTACAGCATGGGCAGCTCACGGTAGCTGTGCAGCACGTGGCTCCAGTGGTCGCAGAACATAGTCTCGGACGTGGGGCGGAAGGCCAGACGCTCCTCCAGCTGTTCGCTGCCGCCATGGGTGACCCAGGCTACCTCCGGGGCGAAGCCGGCCACCAGCTCACCCTCCTTCTTCAGCAGGCTCTCGGGGATCAGCACCGGCATGGCCACGTTCACGTGGCCGGTCTTCTTGAACTCCGCGTCCATGTACTTCTGGATATTCTCCCAAATGGCATAGCCGTAAGGTCGAAGGATCAGAAAGCCCTTGACGCTGGCGTAGTCCACCAGCTCCGCCTTCAGGCAGATATCCGTATACCACTTGGCGAAATCCTCCTCCATGGGGGTGATCGCCTCTACATTTCTCTGATCCTTAGCCATAGCTTTATACCATTCCTTTGTTAGTATATAGGGTGTGTGCCAACTTCACATTTTACCCGCCGCCATGTGACTTGTCAAGTTGCCGCCGCAAAAAGGCCGCAAAAAAGCGCCCCGCAGGGCGCTTTTTCAGCGATCCCGGCCCAGCCGCCTGTCGCGGCGCCGGCCAACGATGACATACACGAACACATAGGCGATGGCGCCGGTCAGCAGTCCGGCCAGCACATCGATGGCCGCGTGCTGCTTGACAAACACCGTGGAGACCATGATGAGTATGCCGTACAGCGTCGCGCCCCAGCGCCAGCCGGGCTTCCGCAGTCCCGGCGTGTGCCACACCGCCGCCACAGCCGCCATGCAGCCCAGAATATGCACGCTGGGGAAGACGTTGGTGTTGGTGTCGATGGAATAGGTGTACTCCACCAGCCAGGTGGCGGCATTGTGGTGCGCCATCACCGCCGGACGCAGATCCTGCCCGTTGGGCACCAGAATGCAGAACACCACCGCCGTTGTGAACGTCACCATGATGTACCACATATACCGGCGGAAGCCCTCGGCGTCCTTCAGGATCAGATAGACGCCCAGCACCACCAGCAGCGGGCTCCAGGACACATAGGGGAAAATGAACCACTCGCAGAAGGGGATATAGGTGTCCAGCACTGTCTGTGTGGCCCAGTAGTTATCGGTAATAAAGTGCTCGATGGTAAAAAACATCGCCAGATAGACCGGCAGATACGCGCCCCACCAGGCGTGGGGATGGGTCTTGAAGAATTGCTTGATCGCCTGCATACGATCCCTCCGACAGACTTGATGATTTCGTATCCCGTATTGTACCAGAACCGCCCCGGAAAAGGCAACCCCCGCCCCGCAAATATCACAGAATTTTTACAACTCAGACAAACCGCCGCAGGTGTTGAACGGACTGGACAAACCGGGGCGGCGTATAGTATACTGTCTCCAATACAGACACAGGAGGAATTGCCATGCAGATCATCAAGCGGGAGGAGCTTCCCGAACAGCGCCAGGTGCGCCTGACTATCGCCGTGGACAAGGACACCTGGCAGGCGTCCCTGGCCAAATGCTACCAGGGCGTCAAGTCCGTCTGCCCCGTGGCCGGCGAGCCTACCCGTGAAAACCTGGAACAGGCCTACGGCCCCGAGTTTTTGTACCAGGAGGCCGTCAACGACACCTATCCCCAGGCGCTGGTGGAGGCCATCAGTCAGAGCGATATCCAGATCGCCGGGACCCCCACCCTGTCGGTAGAGACCATCGGCCCCGACGGCTACACCTTCGCCGCCGTTATCGATCTGTACCCGGAGGTGGAGCTGGGCCAGTACAAGGGCCTGTCCGCCGTCTATCCCCAGGTGGAGCTGAGCAATGACGATACCGAGGCCGCCCTGGACGAGTACGCCCGGGCCAACCCCGATGTGCAGCATCCGGAAAGAGCCGCCATGGGCGACGAGGTGACGCTGGACTTCGAGGGCTTTGTGGACGGCGTGCCCTTTGAGGGCGGCAAGGGCGAGCAGTATCCCCTGCTGCTGGGCAGCGGCTACTTCATTCCCGGCTTTGAGGAGCAGGTGGCCGGCGCCGCCGTGGGCGAGGAGCGCGACGTAAAGGTCACCTTCCCCACGGAGTACGTCCCGGAGCTGGCCGGCAAGGACGCGGTGTTCCATATCAAGGTCCACCAGATCACCCGGCGGGCCATGCCGGAGTGGGACGATGATTTCGCCCGCCGGCAGGGCTTTGCCGATGTCTCTGCCCTGCGCCGGGCCGTCATGGAGACGGCGGTGCAGAAAAAGCAGGCCCAGGCCGCCGAGCAGTTCGCCAATGACCTGATCCGCCAGGTGACGGAGGCCATGACCGTTACCATTCCCGCCGCCATGGTGGAGAACCAGCTGGACGGGCTGATCAACGAGCTGCGCGGCCACCTGCAGGCCCAGGGCGTGTCCCTGGAGCAGTATCTGGAGATGGGGAACACCACGATGGAGCAGCTGCGTGACCACGCCCGCGAGCAGGCCGCCGCGGCGGCGCGCTATGAGCTGGCCATGACCGAGATCGCACGCCGGGAGGGCATCGACATCACCGAGGCGGACGTGGACGCCAAGTACGCCGAGCTGTCCAAGCAGTACGGCCTGTCCGTGGAGCTGCTGCGCCAGCAGCTGCCGCCCCTGCGCCTGCGCCACGACCTGAAGCTGGCCGCCGCCCAGGCGGTGGTGGTGGACTCCGCCAAACGCAAATGACCGTCCTGCGGGCAGCAGCCTGCCCGCGTAGCGATCAATGAAAAGCAAGGGAAGGCCCGTACGGGCCTTCCCTTTTTGTATCCCGAAAACCACTCGCCCAGTGAGTGGTTTTCAGGATACAAAGGGCGGCGGACAGTATCTGTCCGCCGCCAGATCGCTTTGTCGCTTATATGCCCTACCAGGGATAGAAGTAGATCACCGTGTCCGGCTCCATCTGAATGGGCAGATAGGAGCCGTGCTGTCCCTTGTCAACGGACAGATAGGTGTAGTCCTCGAAGGCCATGGGAACCTGCACGATGAAGCCGTCGTGGATGATCCGTTCCGTCTCGCCGGGCGTGTATCTCTTGCCGCCGGTGCGGGTCATATCCAGCATCAGTACGCCGGAGTATTTCCCGTTGGCGGTCAGCCCCCATTCGCCTTCATAGACCTCCTCCGGTGTGACGAAGTCACTTTCGTACCACCAGGTGAAGGTCGCCGCGCCCCAATAGTCCTCCTGACTGCTGTTGGCGTGCAGCTCCAGAGTGGCCAGAGCGGGCTTATCCGTATGACCCTGCCACGCCCATGTCTCCTGCGTCAGCTGGGAGCCGGAGGGACACGTCCAGCCGATGTCGCTGCCGAAGCCGTCGTTCCCCTCCTGCGAGTAAAAGGTGAAGTCGTAGCATAAAGAGAACTTCCCCGCAACAGCATGCGATAGTCGCCGTCCAGCCCGCTGTGCTTAGTAATTCTGACCGCGAAAAATGTCATAAGGTCTTTTTGAAGATTTTTTGAGGAAGAAACGGAGCAGGCGTAAACCTGCTCCGAGGATAAGGGTATTCAATCGAAGTATTTATTAAAAACTTGATTTACGGTTTCGACATAAACATTAAACGACGGATGATTATAATCTTGGCGGCAGAGATACAGGTTTTTCTTTTCACGATATTCATCAATTACTTCGTTCCAAAGATGTTTGCCTTTGATGTCTGTAACTTTATCAAGCAAATCCTTTGAATCGGGCACTAAATTCCAGTAATACCTGTCCCAAGCGGTAAAACCGGTTTTCTCATGAATCAATCTATGCCAACCATTACGATCGTTGAATACTATGGCGAGATCAATGCTGAATTCGGTGTGGTTGCCTTTGGTAAAATGCTGCTTTTCCGTTGTCAATACAGAAGTTGAGTCCATGCAGTCACTCCATCCGTTTTTATTGAGAATTACATTGAACTGCTTGCGGATATATTCCTTGATTTCTCTACCGCTGTTGATTTCAGAATGAATTATCATCAAATTATAATCGAGATCAATCGGTTCATTGGAATTTTGCGTGATAAGATTTTTTGCACCGCTGCCGACAAGGTGAGCTTTGACTTCCATAAGGGAATCGTTGTTAATGAGCTGAACAAGCTGGTTGATGATATTGGAGCATAAGTATTTCATATCTTTAAGAAATACCTTATCTTCAATATAGTGATACATAATAACAATCTCCTCTTCGCCCATGCCACCCATTCAGCGTTTTTCGCTAAATCATCATAGCATACTCACGAATGATACCCGTGTCAATACTTTCAGGTAAAAAAGAAGTGGATGTAACTGAAATCAGTTACATCCACTCAAGATGGTTGCGGAGGGAGGACTTGAACCTCCGACCTCCGGGTTATGAGCTGCGGTCGGGAACTGTTATCCGTTGGGACACAACGGTTTCCGGCGCTTTTCGGTGTGTGGGGATTGCTCTTTCACAGCGCATATCCCGATGTTTCCGCATGATATTTTTCCTGTGTGGGTCACGGTGTGGGTCGGGGGAGGGTAGCAACTTGCCGTGAATGTCCGATACGCAGTAGACCATGCCGTCACCCCCCGCAAGTAGTATTGCTGATAAGTATACTCGATGTGGTGGCGATTGCAAGTAGGTTCGCGGCTCAAAAACGGTGACGCAGTAAGCAAAGAATACCATAAAATCCAGAACTGCCGCAAATTTTCTCCCATTCGGATCAAGGGTATGCTATACCTCAATCTATGTTTATCTGCCGTAAAATTGACTTCTTATTCTTGATGCTTACAGTGTTTGCAGAAATTAAATGTTGATTATTCGTACCGAATATGATATATTCCAAAATACAGGGAGGTGATGACATGGAAAGACGATTGGCTCGGATCAACAGCAGCGCGGCGGGGGGAACAGCGGGCGCTGGTGCAAAAACACATAAGGTAACTCTCCCGTCCCGGTGGCTTCAAACCATGGGCATTACCGATGATGAGCGAGAAGTGGAGCTGACCTTTGACGGGCATCAGATCGTCATTACCAGAGTCGTCACTATCGAAGAATTTTACGGCGAAAAGAAGGCGCAGTCTCATAGCTTGAAAACGCTGAAATTCTGGAATGGTGATACGCTCTGCACAACTATCGTGGCGGACTTTACGGATCATACGCTTTGCGTAGAAAACCATACAAGGCAGCTGGTGAAAACCGCTTTCGGGAAAAACAAACTCCCTACCTGGGCTGATCTGATGGCCTTTCTGGAGGAGCGGTGCGTCCCCCGGCAGCGGGAGGGCATTCGAGAATATCTGGAGGTCTTGGGATTGGATGAATACGACCCGTGGGAGATCATCAAGCGCACCCAGGGCCGCATGGCAGAGGATGAGCAGTGGATCGAGGTGACGGAATGAGCATACATTTTGTGACGAACGAGAGGATCGCCGAAACATCTTCAAAGGGTAATCAGGAAAAGTGGGTAGAGGGTAACCGCTGGTACAAGCTGGATCAGTTTGGGTATGAGGCTTTGGCGGAAACAATAATCTCGCAGCTGCTGGAATGCAGCAACTGCGAGAAGGACTACCCATTCCGTTTTACCCGCTACCAAATGGAACGCATTACCGCCCATGGCGTCGAACGGACGGGATGCAGCAGCGAAAATTTCCTGTTGCCGGGGCAATCCATCATCACACTGAGCCATCTCTATAAGCGTGAAAGTGAGGTAGCCCTTCGAAATCTTCTGGCAAGGCAATCCAGCGACAAGAAGCGCATTGCCTATTTAGCCGAGGCTGCGGCGGAGCTGACCGGACTGGATTTGTTCCCGCAATATCTGACGCTGTTGTTTGAGGTGGATGCGCTGTTCCTGAACGATGACCGTCATTTGAACAATATTGCGGTTTTGGAAAGCGGCGGTAAATATGACTATTGCCCTATCTTTGACAACGGAGCAGGATTGCTTTCAAACATGCGGACCGCTCCGATAGATATTGAGCCGAAAGCCCTGGTCACGGCGCAGCGTGCCCGACCATTCGGTACGACATTTAACCGGCAGGCGGGAGCAGTCCGGGCGCTGTACGGGAAACAGCTACATTTGCCTAAGCTGTCAAAAGAGGATATATTTGCAAGGCTTGAGCCGCTGCTGCAGTACTACCCACAGCGAGATCGCGGAATTATCACGGGCAGAGTGTGTACTACTATTTTGCTGCGGCAGAAGTATCGTTAACCGCAGCAAAGGAGAAATATGCCATTCACTGGCTGGCTACATTACTGGTCCGGTAAATACCGGATGTGTTACCTGTATGTTGCCGGTGCTGTTCTGGAGTAAGGCCTCAGGGAAAAGAATCTAAGTTGGGTATTCGTCTACAGGGGGAAAGTCATGTTCTATACCGACGGAATACAAGTTTTCTTATATAGAAAAATGTTCTTTAAGTGGGATGTTCAGTGCGGATGTAAGCGGCGAGGGTATTGACGAATTGTTCGATGGATAGAACAGGACGGCCCGGAAAGATATTAGCAAAGAGTATAGTGTCTGCGAGGAAGGCTTCTTCTGCGACCCAATGGATGGCGTTCTGAAGAGTTGAAACAGGTATATGATACACTTCGGCGGTGGGAATCAAAACTGCACCGATGAAAAAGCGACTTCGGAGAGGGTTGTCAGCCAGTAGGGCGATAGCGTATGCCGTATAGAAAAAATAAGTGTGGTTTGCTTGCACTCCGAGGGAACGAAGCAGGGAATAGATATCCGCATGGATTCTATCAAAATCGTGGTGCATTGTGAAAACGACACTCCTTTTGTACGCGGCGAGATTTGCTCGGCGCTTTCTCTATATTATATTTTTGACAGGGAGCGTATTTTGTAACAGACAGTTGAAAAATGGCGTTGTTAGAAGATGACACGGTGCAATTTGATGACTCAACCGTAGTATTTCACGCAAAGTTCATTGACTTTCCACATATCAGTTGTATAATGCTGTTTTTGAGAAAGTTGATAGAAGCGAAGCCAAAAGAAGTATACAGAACGATGGTATAAATATAGAAGAGAAGAAGGAGATGTCTTTGTGGGATTGAGCAATGCACAGATACGCGAGCTATACGAAACAGAGTATCCGATATTATTTAGAATTGCCTGTGCTTCTGGGTTGGGACGCGGTTTTGCGGACGATATGGTACAAGAGACATTTCAAACACTACTGGAAAAGAGGGATGACCCAAAGATAACCAGCCATGAAAATTTGAAGGGGTGGCTGGTTATTACGCTGAGAAATAAGATCGCATCTGAGATGCAGAGAAAGTGGCACCGTATGGAGCAACCGCTGACGGAGGTAACCGCGGGAGCTGAGACTTGCTATGAACCTTCTTTCCGTGATTCGTTGCCGCGTCAGTTGACAAAGGAAGAAAAGGATATCCTGTGCATGTACTATGAGGTACAACTAAGTCACCGGGAAATCGGAAAGATACTGGGGATCTCAGAGGCGGCAAGCCGTATGCGACTGATTCGAGCAAGAAGCAGCTATGAGAAATGGAAGAAACTTGAAGAGAGAGTAGAGAAAATGTCGTTATATAGTGGGGCATTAAACCAATATAAAAGAGAGGAGGTGCTGAGATGTCCGAAGCGGAAAGAGTGCTTAGAGACAGCAGGCAGGGCTCTTTGAAGCAATCTGGGGGACATCGGGAGAGAGAATTGCGTGATCGCTGGGCGGAACTTCTCTTGAGGGACAGCAGTTGCGGTGATGTGGCAACTGAATTGGCAGACATTGCAGAGGGGCTGCAGGAGTATGATTCGGACATGGTGGTCACGGACGATCAGGTGCAAGAGAGCTATAGGCGGTTTTGTGGAAAGAACCCGCAGCTCTTGGAGCCTGAGGAAATCGTGGTGCCTGCTACAGTAGAAAGTAAAAAACCTTTTGCGAAAGCTTCCCACAAACCATTCAAGAGAATTGTTGTTCTGGCGGCCACACTTGTTCTGGTGCTGGCGCTATTTACGGTACAGGCATCCGGTTCCAATCTGTTTCGAACACTGGCCGAATGGACGGCATCTGTCCTTCGTATCGGTACGGATTCCTCTGGGCAGGTCTCTATGGGGGAGAATGACCTGGCGGAGGGAGAGATCCGGACGTATGCAACACCGGAGGAGATGCTGTCTGACCTGCACATAAAGGGAAGTCTGATTCCTACATGGGTTCCTGATCGATTTTCGGTGCAACGCTGTGAGGCAAAGAAGACGGAGGCGGGAATCAGCTGCCGCGTTGTTTACACTGTAGGTGACAATTATCTGGTTTTAAAGATATGGCAAAAGCCGGATGAGGACAACACTCTGGTCGAAAAGGATTTAGAGGATGTAGCAAGGCTCGTTGTTGATGGAACCGAGCATTTCATCTTCTATGATGGGGAATCCGGTATGGAGAAAGCAGTATGGACACGGGGCAACTTGGGATGTGCCATTGTAGGAAGAGTATCACAAGAGGAAATGGTGGTAATAGTAGAGTCAATATACGAGGGAGTAATAAATGAAAAGGCTACTTAAAAAAATCATATCTTTTGTAATGGCTGTGTGCATTGTAGGGGGAATGACGACTGCATACGCGGCAACAGATGCCAGCGCATATTTGTCTAGCTATCGGGCTACCTGTACGGCCAAAAGTGGAGGCTTGATCTCGGTGACCGTTGAAGTAGATGGAGCGGGGATCATGGATGACATCGGGGCAGCAAAGATTTATGTCTATAGATCAACAGACAACAAACTCTTTGAATATTTCTGCACATTTGACTGCAAAGACTATCCCGCTATGATGGGCCACAATACGGACTGGTACTATGAAACGCCTATTACTTTCCGGGGAGCAGTGGGATATTACTACTATGTCAATGTGGATGTGTATGCGGGAAAAGATGGGGGATCCAGTACACGAACATACAGGACAGTCTCTGTGCAGGCGAGGAGCTGAACCGGAAAGACGATAACGAGCATTGAAGTTTAAGGGAACGGCATGGCATTTGACATGCCGTTCCCTTGCCTGTTACACGCAAATAGAGGAAAAGTGAGTGAAAAATATTTGGGTGCTTGGTGCAGGAGGTTTTGGCAAACTCTATGAACGGGTTGTCTGTTGGCAGAAAAAGATCGTACAGAGGTCGTTGATAGATTTAGAGCATCATGGATTTCTGGAATGCACCCATCGCCGCCGTCTTAGCGGCAGTCTGACCAGCGACCTGTATCGTGCCAAGTGAACGGGGAAAGAGCGCAGTGAAGTTGATGACGGGTGTATCGGTCGATACACCCGTCATTCTTCATTATTCTTTTTCTCGGCGTTGGCAGCGGCGTGAGCCTTGTCACGGTTCTTGCGCTGGGAGATGAGGTCGGCATCTCTGGCGGTTTCGTATTCTATTGCAAAAGCCTCATCCTGCGCTTGCAGGGCCTCGATGGTGCGTTTGACGATCTGCTGGTGCAGCAGGTTATCACCGTTGGCCTGTGGCATTTTGTGTCTCTCCTGGGCATAATAATAGACTCAGCCAGATGGAGCGACATCCTTCGCAAATAATGATTTATGAAAAAGCTGTGCCGTCCGCGCAACAGAATACCCAAAAAGCGGCAGATGCGCAATCCGCGCACCTGCCGCTTTTTGATTGCGTGACAAATTTCATACGATATGCTATACTATCTCCATCACCACCAAGGAGGACGTATCATGCGTATCAACTGGTTCAAGGACGAAAATCACCTGGTCTATATCAACGGCGCGACACAGCTGGCAGAGCTGGAACGGACGCTGCACTTCCCCGGACTGGAGGAAGCGGCCAACGAGCTGCGGCAGCACCCCACAGCGGAGGGCTTTACCATCAAGGGGCCCAAGCGCACCAGCGGACGGCTGTTCGTGCCTGATCTGACCTTCGGCGAGCACATCGAGATGGGCGAAAACATCTTCTTCTATATGGGCGAGATGCAGGAGTGCTACGTCATCTACTGGCCGGACGCGCCGGTGGCAAAGTGAGGCGGCATCGCACATGACTTTCCTGCAAAAGCATCACGGGCAGATGTCCGATTCCATGCTGACAGCCTTTTTCATCATCCTATCCGGAGGATTGCAGGACGCCTATACCTACTGCTGCCGGGGCAAGGTGTTTGCCAACGCCCAGACTGGCAATATCGTGCTGCTGAGTACGCATCTATTCGAGGGAGACTGGGGACAGGCGCTGCGCTACTTAGTCCCCGTGCTGGCGTTCCTGCTGGGTATCTACATCGCGGAGTGCGTTCACCGGCACTTCAAGCGGATGGAGAAGGTACACTGGCGGCAGCTTATCATTCTGGTGGAGATCGTGCTGCTGGCGGCGGTGGGCTTCCTGCCGGAAACGCTGAACACCACCGCCAACGCCGTGGTGTCCTTCGTGTGCGCCATGCAGGTGCAGACCTTCCGCAAGGTGCGGGGCCACGCCTACGCCAGCACCATGTGCATTGGCAATATGCGCAGCGGAACGGAGGCGCTGTGTGCCTACTTCCATACGGGGGATAAGGAAATACTCCACCAGGCGCTGACGTATTTCGGCGTGGTGCTGCTGTTCGCGCTGGGCGCGGGTATCGGCAGCATAGCCACGCTCCATTGGGGCGCGG
>ERZ827469.93-NODE-93-length-124085-cov-4.733121_pt1 | contig 124085 bp, 121 predicted proteins | sample MGYA00519917_ERZ827469 | MGnify/ENA primary metagenome ERZ827469 (study PRJEB31778, sample SAMEA3449314) | human gut metagenome | biome: human gut; feature: human-associated habitat; material: faeces | place: United Kingdom | collected 2010/2012 ... | reverse complement strand
GTTCGCCGATTTCAGCGGGCACCAGGGCATCGCTGCATAACACGTTGTTTCAGAGGCATATCGTAGCTGCAAGAACATCGTCCCGGAGGCGGCGCTTACGCGCCTGTCCGGGCTACCCAATCTGCCTCCCTCAGGCAACGGGCCCGGAAATCCCGGGTCGCGGCGTAAACGCCTTACCCGGGCTACTCCCCACTACCGTTTCTCAAACGGCTGTAAACCCGTAGCCCCGGTAAGCGCAGCGCCACCGGGGAGATTCTCCGGACCGAATTACAGCTCCAGCTCGCGCTGCAGCAGCGCCGCGATCGCCTCGCTGCTCTGCGCCGTCACCAGCGATTGCCGGAACTCCGCATGCATAATGCGCCGCGCCAGCCGCGAGAAAATACGCATATGCTGATCCCCCGCCGAATGCTTATTGAGCGTCAGCATAATCACAAACTGCGCCTCGTCGTCGCCCCACGCCACCGGCTGCGCCAGACGGGCGACGCTGATGGTCGACTGCTCAATATGCTCCGATTTACTGTGCGGAATGGCGAAGCTAAACCCTAACCCGGTGGAGAACACCGCTTCGCGGGCCCACAGATCCGCTTCCAGCTTACGCGGATAGCGGCAGCGCCCGGCCAGCAGCAGATTGTCGGTCATGCCCTTAATCACCTCCTCTTTACTGCGCCAGTCGCTGTTCAGCGTAATGCACTGAGGGGTAATCAGCGGCGCGTCCTGCTGGGTCATACGGAACTGGGCCAGCAGGTGCTCGACCTCCAGCGAAGTACGACACTGCATCGCCTGATTCAGCAGCTGACGGCAGGCGCGGCTGTCAAGCTGCGCCAGACGCGCCTTGGTCGCCGGGATCGATGGCGCGCTCATGCTCAGCTCATCCAGCCCCAGCCCCACCAGCAGCGGCAGCACGGAACCTTTGGCCCCCAGCTCGCCGCACAGGCCGATCCATTTCCCCTGGCGATGCACCGCCTGAACCGCGTAATCCAGCGCGCGCAAAAAGGCCGGATTGAGGCTGTTGTAGTGGCGCGTCACCCTGGCGTTATCGCGATCCACCGCCAGCAGATACTGGGTCAGGTCGTTGCTGCCGATACTAAAGAAATCAATCTCTTCGCAGCACTGGTCGATGATAAACATCACCGACGGCACCTCGAGCATAATGCCCAGCGGGATCTTTTCATCAAACGGAATCTGTTCGCTGCGCAGCGATTGTTTAGCATCCGCCAGCTGCTCTTTCACCCACAGGATCTCCTCCATCGAGGAGATCATCGGGATCATGATTTTCAGCGCGCCGTGCGCGGAAGCGCGCAGAATCGCCCGCAGCTGAGTGCGGAACAGCGCCTGATACTCCTCATAAATACGCACCGCCCGGTAGCCGAGGAACGGGTTGTTCTCCGCCGGAATGTTGAGGTAGGCCACCGGCTTGTCGCCGCCGATATCCATGGTGCGGATGATAATGCTGCGCCCGTTGGCCGGCTCCAGCGCCTGGCAAAATAGGTTATACAGCTCGTTTTCCGACGGCGCGCTGGGCCTGTCCATATAGAGCATTTCGGTGCGGAACAAGCCTACCGACTGCGCGCCGTTGTTGAAGGCCGCCGTCGCCTCTACCGAATGGGCGATGTTGGCCGCCACCTCCAGGCGAATACCGTCTTCCGTACGCCCCGCTTTATCCAGCCAGGCCTGCTGCTGGCGGCGGATCTGCGCCTGCACCCAGGCCTCCTGCTGATAGTAGCGCGCCACCGCTTCATCGGGATTCACCACCACCAGCCCGGCGTTACCGTCAATCTGCACTCGCCGATCGACCCACGGCAGCAGCGCCTCCATATCGACGCCCACCAGAGTGGGAATATTGAACGAACGCGCGAGGATCACCGTATGTGAAGTGGTGCCGCCGCTGCGCAGCAGCAGACCTTTAAGCAGGGTTTTATCCAGTTCAAGAAACTGACTGGGGGTGAGTTCATCGGCGAGGCAGATAGCCTCTTCCGTCAGCTTACCCGGTGCCGGAAAACGATCCTCACCGTAGATATGCTGCAGAAGCTGGAAGCAAACATCGCGCACGTCCAGCACCCGCTCCTGCAAATAACTATTGCCGGAAGCGCTGAACTGGGCGCAAAAATGTTCGCCGGTCGCGACCACCGCCTCAGCGCAGCTCAGGCCGCTCAGCAGCCCGCCCAGCAGATGCTGGCGCAGCGAGGCGTCGGTGGCCAGAGAGCGATGCGCCTCAAGGATCGCGCTGGCGGTCCCGTCGTTATCCAGCAGGCGGAACTCAATATTTTTCACCAGCAGGGTCAGGCCCCTGTCCAGCGCCGCCTGTTCCTGTTCAATTGCGCCCGCTGCGGGCAGCGCGCCTGAATCGCGCAGGTCGAGGGATTTAAGATGGGTGAGCCTGCCGCCCGCGCTGCCGGCGCAGACCGGCTGGGCGTGAAACAGCGTGGGATTGAGGCGCGAGAGGGATTCAGGAACCGGCTGAACGTCCATGGATTCCGCCGTCGGCAGCGGCGCATCGCAGTGCGGGAACTCCTCGCTGATGAATGCCGACAGCGCGTCAAACGCCTGCTGTTCATCTTCGCCGCTAACAACCAGCTGGCAGCGGTCCCCCTTCAAGGTATTGGTGCCGATAATCGCCAGCGCGCTTTTTGCGTTTCCGCGTCCTTCCGTGCGGGTATTTAACCATTCGACCGAAGACGAAAAAGTATTGCACAGGGTTTCTACCAGGCTTGCCGGACGCGCATGCACGCCGTTGGGCAAATCACATATGAATTCAATTACCAGAGCCATCGCCTTCCTCCTGAATAATGCGTATTTAGCCAAAAGGTAAAGAAAGAACCGGCCCGCCACTACATGATAAAAGTGGCAATTACTGGATAATTGTATGCCCGACTCTTTTTTATGCTCGCGGTCACAAATCGCCTGGCTAACGGCGCCAAAAACCCACCAGCGCTAAGATTTGAGGTGGATCGCAATTTTCCTCTGGCCTTACAAATATCCAGTAAATGCACTTTTTCTCTACTATTTTATGCGCCGCCCTTTTTCTAAGGTTGAAGCATCAACTCAGTCACGGGCCACGCAGCGCTCAGGAGAATAACAATGAATGAACTGGTGCAAATATTAAAAAATACCCGCCAGCACCTCATGACCGGGGTTTCACATATGATCCCGTTTGTCGTGTCCGGAGGGATCTTGCTGGCAGTCTCCGTCATGTTGTACGGCAAGGGCGCGGTGCCCGATGCCGCCACCGACCCTAACCTGAAAAAACTGTTTGATATCGGCGTGGCCGGCCTGACGCTTATGGTGCCGTTTCTGGCGGCCTATATCGGCTACTCCATCTCCGACCGCGCGGCGCTGGCTCCCTGCGCTATCGGCGCCTGGGTCGGCAACAGCTTCGGCGCCGGTTTCTTCGGCGCGCTGATTGCCGGGATCATTGGCGGGCTGGTGGTCTACTACCTGAAGAAAATCCCGGTGCACAAGGTGCTGCGCTCGGTGATGCCCATCTTCGTTATCCCGATTATCGGCACCTTTATTACCGCCGGGATCATGATGTGGGGCCTCGGCGAGCCGATTGGCGCGCTCACCGCCAGCCTGACCGGCTGGCTGCAGGGCATGCGCGAAGGCAGCATCGTGATTCTCGCCATCATTATGGGCCTGATGCTGGCCTTCGACATGGGCGGTCCGGTGAATAAGGTCGCCTACGCCTTCATGCTGATTTGCGTTTCCCAGGGCGTTTACAGCGTGGTGGCCATCGCCGCCGTCGGCATCGCCGTGCCGCCGCTGGGCATGGGCCTGGCAACGCTGATTGGGCGTAAATACTTCTCCGCGGAAGAGCGTGAAACCGGTAAGGCCGCGCTGGTGATGGGCTGCGTTGGCGTGACCGAAGGCGCGATTCCCTTCGCCGCCGCCGACCCGCTGCGCGTCATCCCGGCCAATATGATCGGCGCCGCCGCCGGCTGCGTCACCGCCGCGCTGCTCGGCGCCCAGTGCTACGCCGGCTGGGGCGGGCTTATCGTTCTGCCGGTCGTCGAAGGTAAAGGCGGGTTTGTTGCCGGCCTCGCGGTCGGCGCCATCGTCAGCGCCGCCTGCGTTATTCTGCTCAAAGCCCTGGCGAAAAAGAAAACGTCTGACGCCAAAGCCGATGACGAGATGGATCTTGATTTCGAAATTAACTGAAACAGTGGAAGGAATATTGTATGACCAAAATTATCGCCGTTACCGCTTGCCCCTCTGGCGTTGCCCATACCTACATGGCCGCCGAATCGCTGGAGAGCGCCGCTAAAGCCAAAGGCTGGCAGGTCAAAGTTGAGACCCAGGGCTCCATTGGCATCGAAAACGAGCTGACCGCGGAAGACGTCGCCAGCGCCGATATGGTGATTCTGACCAAAGATATCGGCATCAAGTTCGAAAAGCGCTTTGCCGGTAAAACCATCGTGCGCGTCAACATCAGCGATGCCGTGAAGCGCGCCGAAGCCATTATGAACAAAATCGACAGCCACCTTTCGCAGAATGCCTGACTGAATGCCCGGGGCGCCCTGCGCCCCGCAAAATAACATGGAGTTTGTCATGACCAATCGCACTCAACGCTTAAAAGATCGTCTGTTCGCCAACCCGCGCGAAATCTCCCTCGAGCGAGCGCTGCTCTACACCGCCAGCCATAAACAGACCGAGGGGGAGCCGGTGATGATCCGCCGGGCGAAAGCGACCGCATGGGTCCTCGATCATGTGCAGATTTCGATTCGTGATGATGAACTGATTGCCGGCAACCGGACCATCAAGCCGCGCGCCGGGATTATGTCCCCGGAGATGGATCCCTACTGGCTGCTCAAGGAGCTGGACCAGTTCCCGACCCGCCCGCAGGACCGCTTCAACATCAGCGAAGAAGATAAGCGCATCTACCGCGAAGTGCTGTTCCCCTACTGGGAAAATCGCTCGATGAAGGACTTCATCAACGCCCAGATGACCGATGAAGTGAAGGCCGCCGTCAGCACGCAGATTTTTAGCGTCAACCAGACCGATAAAGGCCAGGGACATATCATCATCGACTACCCTCGCCTGCTGGAAAACGGCCTCGCCGCGCTGGTGGCGGAGATGAAAGCGGTGAGTCAGCGGCACCCGCAGAACAATTTTTATCAGGCGGTGCTGATCCTGCTGGAAGCCTCCCAGCGCCATATTCTGCGCTATGCGGCGCTTGCCGATGACATGGCCGCCGGCTGCGGCGACGGGCAGCGGCGCAAAGAGCTGGAGACCATCGCGGACATCTCCCGCCATAACGCGGTGCACCGCCCGGAAGATTTCTGGCAGGCCTGCCAGCTCTTCTGGTATATGAACATCATTTTGCAGTATGAATCCAACGCCAGCTCCATTTCGCTGGGCCGCTTTGACCAGTACATGCTGCCGTACTATCAGGCTTCGCTGAATCGCGGCCAGGATCCGCAGTTTCTTCAGGAGCTGCTGGAGTCGCTGTGGGTGAAGTGCAACGATATTGTCCTGCTGCGCTCCACCAGCAGCGCGCGCTACTTCGCTGGCTTCCCGACCGGCTATACCGCCCTGCTCGGCGGCCTGACCGAGACCGGACGCAGCGCGGTCAATATCCTGTCGTTTTTATCCCTCGACGCCTACCAGAACGTTCGCCTGCCGCAGCCGAACCTCGGCGTGCGGGTCAACGAGCTGGTCGATCGCCCTTTCCTGCGCAAAACCGCCGAGACCATTCGCCTCGGCACCGGCATTCCGCAAATCTTCAATGATGAAGTGGTGATCCCGGCGTTTCTCAACCGCGGCGTCTCGCTGGATGACGCGCGGGATTACTCGGTGGTTGGCTGCGTTGAGCTGTCGATCCCGGGGCGCACCTACGGCCTGCACGATATCGCCATGTTCAACCTGCTGAAGGTGATGGAAATCGTGATGCTGGAAAACGAAAGTAACCCTGACATCACCTGGGACGGGCTGATCAACCAGATCCGCGACAAGATTCGCTATTACATTAGGCTGATGGTCGAAGGCAGCAATATTTGCGATATCGGCCACCGCGACTGGGCGCCGGTTCCCCTGCTCTCTTCCTTTATTGAGGATTGCGTGCAGCACGGCCAGGATATCACCGAAGGCGGCGCGCGCTATAACTTCTCCGGGGTCCAGGGCATCGGCATCGCTAACCTCAGCGACTCGCTGCACGCGCTTAAAGGGATGGTGTTTGAGCAAAAACGGCTCAGCTTCGCTGAACTGATCGCGGTGCTGAAAGCCAACTTCCAGACGCCGGAAGGGGAAAAAATCCGCGCGCGCCTGATCAACCGCTTCGAGAAATACGGCAACGATATTGACGAAGTGGACAACATCAGCGCCGATCTGCTGCGATTCTACTGCAAAGAGGTAGAGCAGTACCGCAACCCGCGCGGCGGTCGCTTTACGCCGGGCTCCTATACCGTCTCTGCCCACGTGCCGCTCGGCTCGGTCGTCGGCGCCACTCCGGACGGACGCCTGGCCGGAGAGCAGCTGGCGGACGGCGGGCTCTCGCCGATGCTCGGCCAGGACGTGCAGGGGCCGACCGCGGTGCTTAAGTCGGTCAGCAAGCTGGATAACTTTCTGCTCTCCAACGGTACGCTGCTGAACGTCAAATTCACCCCGGCGACCCTTGCCGGCGACGGCGGCCTCAATAAGCTGGCCGACTTCCTGCAGGCATTCACCAGGCTGAAGCTGCAGCATATTCAGTTCAACGTGGTTAACGCCGATACGCTGCGCGAAGCCCAGCAGCGGCCGCAGGATTTTGCCGGCCTGGTGGTGCGCGTTGCGGGCTACAGCGCCTTTTTCGTCGAGCTGTCGCAGGAGATTCAGGATGACATTATCCGCCGCACCGCGCATCAGCTGTGAAGTCCTGGAAACGCGCGCCGATAAGGCGCGCATTTTTAATATCCAGCGCTACTCTTTGAATGATGGTCAGGGGATCCGCACCGTCGTGTTTTTTAAAGGCTGCCCGCATACCTGTCCCTGGTGCGCCAATCCGGAGTCGATCTCGCCGCAAATTCAGACCGTACGCCGGGAGAGCAAGTGCCTGCGCTGCTCCCGCTGCCAGCAGGACGTGGTCGAGTGCCCTTCCGGCGCGTGGCAGCAGATTGGCCGCGACGTCACCCTCGATAATCTGCTTAAAGAGGTGCTGAAGGATGAGGTCTTCTTCCGCGCCTCCGGCGGCGGCGTGACCCTGTCGGGCGGCGAAGTCCTGATGCAGGCCGAATTCGCCGCGCGCCTGCTGCGCCGCCTGCGCGAATGGGGGATCAGAACGGCGATTGAAACGGCGGGCGATACCGCCTACCGCCGCTTTTTTCCGCTGGCGCAGGCCTGCGATGAAGTGCTGTTCGATCTGAAAATCATGGATGAAACGCTGGCCCGCGAGCAGCTGCGGATGAATATGCCGCGGGTGCTGGATAACTTTACCCGTCTGGTGGAAGCGCATATTCACGTGATCCCCCGGGTGCCGCTGATTCCGGGATTCACGCTTGATGAAGCGAATTTCCGCCGGATTCTGGCGTTTTTGGCCCCCTTTAAGCTGCCGGAAATTCATCTTCTGCCGTTCCATCAGTACGGCGAACCCAAATATCACTTACTGGGAAAAAAATGGTCGATGTCGATGATTAAAGCCCCTGCAGAATCTGAGATTCAGCCATTCAGGACGCTGGCCGAACGGGCCGGTTTTAGCGTGACCGTCGGCGGATAACGCCAGGAGGATGCTATGGATTTCACTATCGTTGCCGTCACGGCCTGCGTCAGCGGCGTCGCTCACACCTATATGGCGGCCGAGCGGCTGGAAAAAGTCGGCCACCAGGAGAAATGGAATATCAAAATTGAAACCCAGGGCGCGCTGGGGGTTGAGAACAAAATAATGGCCGACGACATCGCCCATGCCGATGTCGTTCTGCTGGTGACGGATATTGAAATTGACGATGCCGGACGCTTTAGCGGCATCCGCACCATTAAGACCAGCATCAAAACCTTTCTGCTGCAGCCGCAGCAGATTGTCGACGCGGTGAAATGCATTATGAAAAAGCCGGTGGTTTATCTTGAGATCCCGTGAGTACACCGGTGATTTTGTAGCCCGGGCAAGGCGCTTGCGCCGCGGCCCGGGGAAATTGCCGCCTACAGCCGCACAACGCCCCTGGCCGCCGCCTCATCACGCCACGCCAGCAGGGGCTGATAGTCCGCGCGCCGCATATCGCTGTAGCCGCAGATAAACAGCGCTTCGCAAAGCGGCCGGTAGCGTTCATCGCTCACCAGCTGCTGCAATGCCTCTCTCAGCAGCCCCAGCGTCGCCGCGGACGTCGTCGCCGACGTAATCAGCGGCAGACCCGGGGCGAGCGGGCTGCGCGCAATCACCGCCAGCCCCGCCAGCGCCTCCGGCTGATGACGCTGCAGCAGCGCCCAGGTCACGCAATCAATAGCGGCAATATCCGCCGTCCCCTGCTGAAGTTCACGCAGCGACTGGCGATGGCTGCCGCTAAACGCGACCGCCGAGAAGAAACGCCCATCGCGCAACAGCGGCGCGACCATTTTTAACAGCACGTTATAGCCGGACTGGGAATCCGGCGAATTGCACACGACCCGGCGCCCGCGAAAATCCGCCAGCGTCTGACCACCGTCCGCCTCACGTACCGCCAGCAGGCTGCGGTAATTCCGCCCTTCGCATCCGGGCGCCGAATAGTGGAAACAGCCGACCGTTTGCACTGCCGGCAGCCGCGTCATCAGCGGATAACCGCAGGTCTGGCTCAACAGCAGCGCCGGATGGCGCCAGTGCGTCAGCAGATCCTCAGGTACCTGATACGACAGCGTATCCTCCTCCACCACGCCGCGGGCCGCCAGCAGCTGCCGCACCGCCCGCCAGAGCGCCTGAGTATCCTCGTCATTCACCGCGTACATCGGAAACGCCAGCCTTTCACTCATGCTCTTCATCCGCCTTACCCTGCTGGTTGAACCCGGGATGGGCATTCACCGCCACCGGCCTGGCAAAAAAATGCCGCAGCCATTCACCGTAGCCGCGCACCACAAACCCGGCGTTGCGCCGCTGATACTCCGCCTGATTATGCAGATAGATTTTTCGCAGCCCGTACCACGGTACCCCCGGCAAATCGTGATGCACTGAATGGTAGTTGAGATTGAGGAACAGCACCCGCCAGACCAGCCCCGCCTCGTTAATCACCGAACGGGCCAGCGGATCGTCCGCGGCGCGGTGTTCAAGGAAAGAGCGCACTTTGGTCAACGCCAGCGCCGGGTAGCTGATAGCCAGCACGAAGTAAAGCGGCGAAAAGCCGAGGTGATTCATCCACGCGAACAGCGCCGCCAGCAGCAGGCCGTGAACCAGCCACATCGCTATTGTGTTCACCCGCCGGTGTCGAAATGCCGCCAGCGCGCTGCCGAGCGTCTGGGCAATATCCAGCAGCGGCGCCACCAGCAGCCTGCCGATAAACGTATTGCGCAGATGAATAAGGCTACGCTGCCAGGGGGCAAAACGCTGCCAGCTCTGCGGCGTAAAATAGTAGGATTCCGGATCGTCAACCGGCTGCGTCAGCAAATGATGATGATGGTGCGCCAGGTGCGAGTCGCGGTACAGCCCGTAGGGATACCAGACCGCCAGCGGCAGGGTCCCCAGCAGCTGGTTAAACCATGGTCGCGACGTGGGGTGACCGTGAATAAGCTCATGCTGCAATGACATATACCAGGCGGTGAACCAGATGAGCAGCAGCGTGGCGGGGAAAATGCCCAGCTCGCGCCACCAGGCCAGCGAGGCAAACCAGCCGCCGTAGACGGCAACGATCAGTAGCCAGGTGGGCAGCTCGCTGCGCCACAGCCAGCTACGGGAAAACTGATGAATCCGCTCGCGCTGCTGCGGATGCAGATAGACCGACCTGCTTTTTGCCATTCCTGCCACTGCCTTTTCGCGTTATCGTTTGATCCTCCGAAGATGTGAGATAACGCGTTAAATAACAAAGAATTTAAATCGCTTAGCTTTGCCAGAAAATCACCTTAGCCCTCGTTGAGCACGATGATATATCGCCACCCGGCGAGCATGCTCACGCCCGCGCACGCCAGCAGCGACGCCCCCAGCGATTGCCCCCACCCGGCCGCCAGCAGACCGGCGCCAATCAGGACATAATAAAACAGGCCGAAAAAGGCGCCGGCGGTGCCCCGACAGTCGCCGTAGGCGCTCAGCGCCGACCCCAGCACCAGCGGGATCGCCATGGCCCAGGCAAGGGTGACCAGCGCAACCGGCGCCACAAACCAGATTGATTCCCGCAGCACGTACACCGCGACGCCGCCGGCTAAGTGCAGAATGCAGGCGATGGCGAGAATCCGCCCCAGCGAGACATTCCGACGCAGCAGCCGGTGGTTAAGCAGCGCGCCGAGCAGCGAACCCGCGGCAAGCGCCATACCGCTGTAGCCAAACGTCAGGGCATCAAGATCGAATCGGGCGAACAGAAACGGGGCCAGGCTGTAGTAGCTGAACAGGCTGACGTTAAATGCCGCCACCAGGATTGCCGCCAGGGCGATACGCGTATCGCCCACCATCCGCCGCAGCACGTGAAGAAACGGCCCTCTCCTGAGGTTTTGCGGACGCGTTTCCGGCATCAATGCCAGGCAGCCCAGCAGAAGCGCGGCGGCCAAAAGCGCCAGCGCGCTGAATACGCCGCGCATCCCCCAGAGGGCGGTCAACCCGCCGCCGATATAGACCCCGACGGCCGGGCTCACCGCCAGCGCCAGGCCGATAAACGAAAAAATTCCCGCCAGCTGCCGCCCGCGATAGCAGTCCCGCAGGACCGTCTGCGTCACCACTGAACCGGTTGCCGCGCCAGCGGCCGTGACGATCCGCGCCGCCAGCAGCAGCGAAAAATCCGTCGCCCACAGCGCCATCAGGCATCCCAATGCGTAAACCCCTAACCCCGCCAGCAGGGCCGGACGCCGGCCGTAGCGATCGCTGAATCCGCCCCACAGCAAAACGCCGACGGCAAAACCGATAAAGTACACGGAAAGGGTTAGCGCCGCCTGCGGCGCGCTCACGGAAAAACGGGCGCTGATATCGGTCAGCGCCGGGCTATAAATCGTTTCCGCTATTTGCGGAAACATCAGTAGCGCGGTCACCAGCACCAGCGCGGCACGTCCCAACATATCCACCTCCTGATTAACAAGAGGCGCTATTGTAGGGAAGCCGTTTATCGAACATTATAAACATAATGACTTTAAATATCGGAAATCAGACATTATGGCCTGGCTTGACGCTGACGCGGCATTCGATCCGGATGCGTTGAAAAGTAGCCTGATTGGCGTGCAGTCGGCGCTCGGTAACCACGACTCCGGCAGCCACCGGCATAAGATGGCGCAGATCCTGTTTACCCGTCAGGGATGCGTGCGTTTAACGCTCGACGATGGCGCCCTGCTGTGCCTGCTGCCGCCGGGGCGCGCGGCGTGGATCCCCGCTGAAGTCAGCCATCGCGCGGAGATGAAAAACATTGTCGACTATCGTTCCGTCTGGTTTCAGCCGCAGCGTTACCCTCAGTTGCCAACGCAGTCGGCGATACTCAACGTGGTGCCGCTGCTGCGCGAACTATTAGAGCGCATCAGCGCCAGCCCCTGGGATACCGACTGGGAGGCCGAGCCGGCACGGCATCTCGCCGCCCTGTGCCAGGCGGAAATTCGCGCCGCCGCGCGGGAGCCGATGATGCTCGCGCTGCCGCAGGATAAACGGCTGGCGATGGTTTGCGGCGACGCGCTGCCGCCGCCGCTTGGGACGCTCGCTGCCCGCTGCGGCGCCAGCGAAAAAACCATCAGCCGACTGTTTCGCCGCGATACCGGGATGTCCTACCAGCAGTGGCGTCAACAGTGGCGATTAATGAAAGCGGTCGAGATGCTGGCAACCGGGGAGCGGATTACCGATACGGCGCAGGCGCTCGACTTCGCCAGCGATAGCGCCTTTATCTACTTCTTCCGCACCATGACCGGCATGACGCCGGGGCGTTATTTTTCCGCCTGATTGTGGCCGCCCGGCGTGAACGGCGGCAGCTTCAGAAAGGTGCTCTGCAGCCCTTCGGACCACGCTTTGCGAATGGTATTGAAATAGGGATCGTTTTCGGTGATCCGATGCTGTTCGGCGCTGCTCAGGCTACCGCTGCGGTACAGCAGGGTGTCCAGCGGCAGCCCCACCGAAAGATTGCTGCGCAGGGTGGAGTCGATCGAAATCAGCGCGCAGCACATCGCCTGCTCCAGGGGAGTATCGATGGTCAGAACCCGGTCGATAATCGGCTTGCCGTATTTGCTCTCGCCAATCTGGAAATAGGGCGTGTCGCGCGTGGCTTCAATAAAGTTGCCTTCCGGATAGATATGAAACAGCCGGTGCGTTTCGCCGGCGATCTGCCCGCCGAGCAGCAGGTTGCAGTTGAAGTTGGTATTGCCGCAGTTCTGCTGATTGCTGCTGTCGCGCTGAATCACCTCCTGTAAGGTTTTGCCGATCAGCATCGCCGCGTCGTATAGCGAGGTCACCTGCATCAGGTTAGGCTCCTGCTGGGTGCGAATGCGGGCGCTGAGCAGGCTAATCACGCTCTGAGTGGTGGCCAGGTTGCCCGCCGACTGCAGGACCATGACCCGTTCGCCATCCTGATGGAAAACGTGCAGTTTTTTAAACGTTGCAATATGGTCCACTCCCGCGTTGGTGCGGGAGTCTGAGGCAAATACCAGTCCATCTGACAAACACATGGCCACACAGTAGGTCATCGTTTTTTGTTCCTGCCGTTATTGCTGCTGCGCCTGCTGCGAATGCTCGCGCACTTCAGCGTTAGTTAACATGATTTCCCCCCCGCCGCCGAGGCGGGTGCCGCGTACCGGGCACGCATCAAGATAGTCCAGCCCGGTCGCCAGCCGCAAATGTTGATTCAGGCTGCGCGTGTTATTGGTGATATCAAACGACTGCCAGCGCTCGTTGAGCCACACTTCGGCCCAGGCGTGCATGGCGACGTGCTCGGCGTTATCGCTGTAAACGTAGCCGCTGACGTAGCGCGCCGGGATCTCCAGCGCCCGGCAGCAGGCGAGAAACACGTGGGTGTGATCCTGGCAAACCCCTTTCGCGCGCGCAAAGGCATCGGCGGCGGAGTCCTGCACCTGGGTGGCGCCCGGCGAATAGGGCATTCTCAGCAGCAGCTCGGCCATTAACCGGTTCAGGCTCTCCTCCTGCGCCTCCGGCTGATACCAGCGCTGGGCGAATTCGCGGATCGGGCCGTCGGCGCGGGTGAGCGGCGTACAGCGCAAGAAAACCAGCGGCGACAGCAGCTCCTGCGGCTCCGCGCCGATGTCGTCCCCCTCTTCGGCGATATCGACGATCCCGCTGGCGCGGATGGTAATCTCTTTATGCGGATTATCCAGCGTCAGCACGTGCAGCACGTTGCCCCAGGCGTCGGTGGTAGCGACGGCGGAACCGTCCGGCAGGGTTAATGTCCAGGCGGTGATCTTCTGCCGACCGCTGCTGCGCGGCGTCAGGCGCAGATACTGGGTCGAAAACTTCACTTCTTCATCGTAGCCGTAGCGGGTCAGGTGATCGATAACCAGTTTCATAACGCCTCCAGATAGGTTTGTCTGATGCTGTCGGAAAGCGCGTTAATCCGCGCCAGCAGTGCATTAAGGGTGACCTGTAAATCGGCCTGCGCCAGATCGTCGCGGGTGCTGAAACGCAGGTCGACGTTGAGCTGGTGCGCCAGCCGCAGCGGCAAGTGCGAGCGGTCGTTGGCAATCTGTTCCAGCTGCCCGACGAGGTCGGAAATACTCGCTCTCAGCGATCTCGGCACATCGTTGCGCAGGATCAGCAGCTCCATCACCGTTTCGCGGCTGACCGGCTGGCGGTAAATGCTGTTGTAGGCCTCGCGGGCGCTGACCGCATTAAGTAGCGTATCCAGCCGATAGTACTCGCGTACCGGATCGGGATCGCTGTTCAGCTGCTGATCCTTAATCAACAGCAGCTGCGCGGTGGCGGATGCCCGCTCGATCAGCGTCCCGATCCCGATAAAGCTCAGGGCGTCGTTACGCAGCAGCGTGCCGAGGATCGCCCCGCGAAACAGATGTACCCGCTCTTTTACCCACTCAAAGAAAGCGTCGTTGCCCAGCTCGCCGATCCCCTGCTGGCGCAGCTTTCGCAGCTCAATGCGCGTGGCGTTGATGCTTTCCCACACCTCCGCCGACAAGCTGCCGCGCACCGCATGGGCGTTGTTCCACGCCATCTCGACGCAGCTGAAAATGCTGTACGGGTTGTTGCCGTCGAGCGCGAAAAAATTAAGCAGGTTGCTCATAGTGAAACGCGCGTGCCGCGCCTGAAACAGCTCATGGGTCAGCGACAGATTCAGCGGCAAGGCTAAATCCCGCGACTGCTGGCTGTGGCGGGGGATCATCGACAGCTTCCAGGTCACGTCCAGCACCCGGGCATAGCTTTCCGCGCGCTCAAGGTAGCGCGCCATCCAGAAGAGTTCACTCGCTGTGCGGCTTAACATGATTCATCATCCTCCATCACCCAGGTATCCTTGGTGCCGCCGCCCTGCGACGAGTTCACCACCAGCGAGCCTTCGGTTAGCGCCACCCGCGTCAGCCCGCCGGGAACCAGGCGGATCTCCTGGCCGGAAAGGACGAAGGGGCGTAAATCGATATGGCGCGGCGCCAGCCCCTCGTCGACAAAGGTTGGGCAGGTCGACAGCGCCAGGGTATCCTGGGCGATATAGTTGGCCGGATTCGCCAGCAGACGCTGGCGAAACGCATCGCGCTCCTCTTTGGTCGAGCGCGGGCCAACCAGCATGCCGTAGCCGCCCGCGCCGTGAACCTCTTTCACGACCATCAGTTCAAGGTTGCTCAGCACGTAGCTGAGATCTTCCGCCTTACGGCACTGCCAGGTGGGAATATTGCTCAGGATCGGTTGCTCGCCCAGATAGAAGCGGATCATCTCCGGTACGAAGGGGTAGATCGATTTATCGTCGGCGACGCCGGTACCGATGGCGTTGGCCAGCACCACGCCCCCGGCGCGATACACCGACAGCAGCCCCGGAACGCCTAGCATGGAGTCGGCGCGGAAGGCCAGCGGGTCAAGGTATGCGTCGTCGATACGCCGGTAAATGACGTCTACGCGCCGCGGTCCTTCGGTGGTGCGCATGTACACCGCCCCGGTTTTAATAAACAGATCCGCGCTTTCCACCAGCTCAACGCCCATCTGCTGGGCCAAAAAGCTGTGTTCAAAATAGGCGCTGTTAAACCGCCCCGGGGTCATCACCACCACGCACGGATCGTCCACCGGCGAGCTTTCGCGCAGCGTTTGCAGCAGATAGCTGGGGTAGCGTTCTACCGGCGCAATATGGTGCTGTTCGAACATTTCGGGATACAGCCGCATCATCATTTTGCGGTTTTCCAGCATGTAGGAGACGCCGGAGGGGGTGCGCAGATTATCCTCCAGCACGTAATACTGGCCGTCGCTGTTGCGCACCATATCGACTCCGGTGATATGGGCGTAGGTGTTATTGGGTAAATTTATCCCCTGCATACAGGGTTGATACTGTTCGTTCGCCAGCACCTGCTCGGCCGGGATCAGCCCCGCGCGAAGGATATTTTGATCGTGGTAGATATCGTAAAGAAAAGCGTTGAGCGCTTTCACCCGCTGGCGGATGCCGCGGTCAATCCGGTGCCACTCGCCGGCGGGAATAATGCGCGGCACGCTGTCGAAAGGGATCAGTCGTTCGGTGCCCTCATCCTCGCCGTAGACGTTAAAGGTAATGCCGATGCGGTGAAAGAGCAGCTCCGCCTGCTCTTTCTTCTGCCGGATAGAGAATTGATCGGTACAGCGAAACCATTGCCACCAGGCGTTATAGTGCTGACGCTGCTCTCCCTGTGCGGTAAGCATCTCATCATAATAATGCCCGTCAGGAAGCGTTATTTTTATCATGGCCGTCTCCTCCGGTTGTACTCACTTTGAGGTAATCCCGGTAAGAGATAAGCATTAATTATGCCAGGTAACGCAGCGCGGCGGCGCGGCGTTACGCTGTTATGCCATGACGCTGAATTGAATAAAAAACAATCAGACGCTTTGCTTATTTATGGCCTGTTTTTCGCTTAAAGCGCACCAATTTGGGGCAAGTCGATTCACGCGATGCTAACGCGCCGCGAGCCACGCTGCGTAGCGCTCGGGCCACTCGACGCTGGGCGTACCGGCCCGGCCCAGCGCAAAACCGTGACCGCCGCTGGCGTAACGATACAGGGTGACCGGAACCTGATGCTGACGGCAGGCGGCGGCCATTATCAACGTATTGTGCGGATCGGAGACATTATCGTCCTCCGCCTGAACCAGAAAACAGGGCGGCGTCCGCCCGCTGACCCAGGTTTGTACCGACCAGGCGCGATCCACCTCCTCCGCGGCGTGAGGCCCGGCGAGGAGCCGATGGGTGGCGGTATGGGTGTACGGAGGTTCGAGAGAAATCACCGGATAAATCAGCGCGGCGCCGTCGGCCCGGGGCGGGGTGTCATCCACGCCGTCGATCGGCGAGTAAGAGGCAAAATCGACGCGACAGGCAGCCATTCCCGACAAATGTCCGCCGGCGGAAAATCCCAGAAGGCTGACTTTGGCTTCCCGCTGACGAATCAGGCGCAGCGCCCGCTGAGCGTCCTGCAGCGGAGCAAGGCCGCCCGCTTGCCACCCCTCCCCGGGAAGACGATAGGTCAGCACGTACGCGGTATAGCCGCGCATCGTTAGCCAGCGCGCGGCGGGCCAGGCCTCCTTCGCCATTTCAATGCGTCGATAGCCGCCGCCGGCAGCAATTAATACGCCGTGGCCGCGTGGCGCTGCGGGACGCCATACCGTCAGTTCAGGCTGGGCGATATGGCTTAGCGCGCCGCGTGCCGATAAGCGGACGGGGCCGTCCGGTCCGCCGCCGCCGGGAGGCACGCCAGGCCACAGGCGGATCGTTTGCTGGCTTTCAGCGGCGCGAAGACGACCGTCCGCCAGCAGCGCGGCGGCGCTTAAAAACAAAAAATGGCGTCGGTTCATCGGCGGCTCCTGAGACGGAAATTAGTCATTAACGAGCCGGAGCTCCAGCCAGTCCACCACCAGACCCGGCTTGATAAAATCAAAGTCTACGCGATATTTCCCCGACTGTAGCTCAATCCGACACAGCTTCTGCACAATCTCACGACCGAGCGTACCGTTGGTCTGGATCGTCGCCACAAATTGTTCATTAAGCAGCAGGTTGCAGGCGGTTTGTGCGAGCGGCGCACCGTTAGCGTGAACGCTCACCAGCACGTCATATACCGCTGTTCGCTCAACGCTCAGCACCAGCTCCTCGTCGTAGCGCAGTCGCGACTGCTCGGCAATTTTAATTGCGCCAGGACAGGCCCCATCGCTCACAGGATCCGCCGCCAGGCGAATAATCCCCGCCCGCGGCATCTCCCCGCGCTTAAAGACCTGCGTCTGCATCATAAAGTCGAGGATGTTTATCGCGCAGCGCTGAAGCTCACCGAGCGTTAGCTCGCCTGTCGCCAGCGCCGCCAGGGTATTATCTCCCCCCGCATTAACTTCCGCGCCGTTATTATTGACCACCATATAAAGGTCGTTCTGCGCGCGGATCATCGCCGCGGTGTTGTGAGTGCTCGCCGCGCCGCCATCGATGGGATCGTTCATCGTTGCCCACCAGTCGGTCATCACGATCCCGCGAAAGCCCCACTCCTCGCGCAGTACGGTGGTGGTGAGATCGTAGTTGGATGCGGCATGGTGGCCGTTGACCGGGTTATAAGCGGTCATTACCGCATTTGCGCCGCCGGATTTCACCGCATACTCAAAACCTTTGAGATAGATTTCACGCAGCGCGCGCTCTGACACCACCGAATCCGCTTTGGCTCTGGCGAACTCCTGATTGTTGCAGGCAAAGTGCTTGAGGGTGGCAATCCCGCCGCCGCTGCGAATGCCGCGAACCACCGCCGCCGCCATCATCCCGGTGAGCAGCGGATCTTCGGAAAAGTACTCAAAATTACGCCCGTTCAGCGGATGGCGCTGGATGTTCATCCCCGGCCCTAACAGCAGGTCGATACCGTTGCGCAGCAGCTCTTTGCCTTCCATCACGTATAAGCGTTCCACGAGGATCGGGTCCCAGCTGGAGGCCAATAATGTACCGCTGGGAAGCAAAGTGGCCTTCGCGCCGTTATCCATGCGAATCCCGGATGGGCCGTCGGCGGTCGATGCCAGAGGAATGCCTTTTTCCAGCAGGCTGTCGGCTACGCCGCCAAAAGCCGATGCGACGCCGGGCGTCACTTTGTGGCTACACATGCCTTCTCCGCGCACCAGGCAGGCCAGTTCCTCAACAGACAGCTGAGCAACAAAGGCATTCATCGTGGTACGCCCTTCAGCCACGTCGTTGAGGGTCAGTCCCTGGTTACCGGTAAGGGTGATAGCCTCTGGCAAACGCTCCTCAATGCGCGCGCGCAGATTAATCTCCCGCCGCGGCACGTCCTCCCACTCGATCTGATAGCGCCCTCATCGCCGTCCGCGACCGGTTTTATACGTACGAAAGGCACCGTCGGCGCCAGCACCTGCTGATGGCAGGAGAGGATCCGCAGCGTTTTCTGCGCGTACCCCGCCTCGCCGTCAACCGGCAGCGGCTGTAGATCGCGCACGCTGTTACCAAGCAGCAAACGATAAAGCCCTGGCTCCATCACATAACAGTGTGGATGCCCGGTCGCCCCGCTATCGTCCAGAGAAGCAAAGCGTTCCAGCGGAATTGATAACGTTAAGGTTTCGCTTTCCCCCGGTTGCAGCAGGCGAGTTTTGGCAAAAGCCACCAGCGCTTTGGCCGGTTTGCCGAGCGCGCCCTGGGGCGCCTGGAGGTAGATTTGCACCACTTCTTTGCCCGCGAAGCGCTCCCCGCGATTGGTCACGGTGACGGTCGCCTTGATCAGGTCGCCAAAGGTCTCCGCCCGCGCCGATTGCAGGGTGAAAGAGGTGTATGAGAGACCAAAGCCAAAGGGGAACTGCAGGCTCTGCGCAGAGAAGGTTTCGAAATAGCGATAGCCAACGTAGATATCTTCCTGGTAGAGATTTTTTTCTTCCGCACCCCAGCAGGGGGATGCCGGATGATCGTCCAGCGATATCACAATGCTGCCAACCAGCTTACCTGAAGGGGTCACATCACCGTATAGCAACGAGGCTGCGGCCTGTGCGCCGTGCGCGCCACCGTGCCAGACATACAGAAGCGCGCGAATGCGTTGACGCAGCAGCGGATCGTCAGCCCATGAGAGATCGATAAGCCCGGCGGTATTCAACACGACTGCCACTTCATCAAACTCTCGGCATACCTGGTGTAGCATGTGCTTCTCATCGGCCGTGAGCCGGTACCCGCCTTCAACATCGGCATTATCCTGATCTTCACCCGCGGTACGACCGAGGACAATAACAGCCTGGGTCGAGACGGCGCGGGCCTGACGAATCTGCTCATCGCTCAGCGGCATCTCCTGCTGGTACCAGGGTTCCGCTGCCCAGCCCCCTCCGCCGTTGTCGAAGGGATGTTGTTCAATCCAGCTTTCGTAAAGCGCAGCCAGTTGCTCATTGAGCCTGCCCCTGCTTCGCTCCCGCATCGCCTGCAGCAAGGTTGTGCTGCTCACCACGTTAACCGCCCCGCCGGAACCGGTACCGCTGCGATAGTAGTCAATCTGCGTACGGCCAAATAGTGAAACCGGCTGCAGAGGATTAAGTGGGAGCATTCCGCGATCGTTTCTCAGCAATACCGCGCCTTCGGCGGCAGCGGCAGTGGCAAATTCGGCAAACCCTTCCAGCGGAGTGCCCGCTTTACTGTCAAACATGGTGTAGTCCTGTTAACTCGAGCCTCCGCAGGAGGCGTAATGGCATAATGAACAGAGCCCGCACAATGCGGGCTCTGCTTTGATCAGAAGAAATATTTGAAACGTAGACGGCCGCCGTAGCGGGAGTCTTCATGTTTGTCGCCATCCGTTGGTTTCGCTTCAATCCACGAGGCGTAAGCGCCAAGGTAGATGTTGAAGTTCTTCATATCCATGACATTGGGGAACAGGTACGATGCGTGAATGGTGTGGATATCGTAGTCACCCACGTTGGAGATCCAGCAGCCATCGTCGCAGGTAGAGACATAATTAGCCGAGTTAAACTTGTCGATTTTGTTGTGGGCGTAGATGTAACCCAGTTCAAAACGATGCCAGAGGGAGTTGATAGCTGCGGTGAAATCCTTCTCATCGGAGGCATCCATATAGGCCACGTTCAGGTTAGTGGTGACCCCATCTTCCGGATCGGTTTTTTGTCCATTCCATGACATCGTCAAGCCATAGCCGGTACGGTCCGACTGGTCGACCCAACTGCCGCGATTGTCGTAATAACCGTAAGCATTCTTCACGACGTTCTTTTCCATCGCTACTGCGGTAGAGAAGCGACCGCTATTCCACGCAATCACCGGACGTAAATAGGCGACGTTTTTCTCATTTTCCAGGGTATTGCCGTGATAGCTGGAGTCCTGGAACAGCGTACTGCCGTTTTCCACCAGGTTATTAAGTTCGAAATACCAGTTATCTATCGTTTTACTGAGCAGGAAGTTGCCGCCGCTGCTGCTACGGCCGCGGCCCTCTTTCATCATGTAAATATAGCCGTAGCCATCGCTATAGAGGTCGTTAGCCGTGTTGCCGGAATATTCGACAAACGTATCCTGATTCAGCGGGAACATATCGTAGGCCTCGAAACGACCAACTTTCACCTTCCAGTCATCTTCCCTGCCAAAGAAGAATACCGCATCATCAAGGTTCATTTTACCGGTCATATCAGCCAGCGGCTGGGCGGAGAAACCGGCAAAATTGCCGTTATCCATTTTGCGCATACCATCGAAGCCCAGCAGAATACGGCCGTTAATATCCCAACGTTCTTTAGTACCCGGCGCCCAGTTTTTACTCGAAGAGGTTTTTACCGACGTCAGGCTACCGCTACCGCTGGCGCCATCCATATTGAATTCCACATCGCCATAAAACTTCAGGTCGCCATAGCCAGAGAGCGTAAGCTTCGTGGGCGTCGCGCCGGGAGCGACCGGGTCAGCGGCATCGACTTTCACCGCCGGCGCGGTTTTTGCTGCCGTTGTTTGCTGTTGTTTAAGCGTTTGTATCTGCGCTTCCGCGTCGGCGGCGCGCTGTTCAGCGTTAATTAATCTTTGCTCCAGTTGCGCAAGGCGCTGGTCAATATCGGCAGAGGTATTATTTTTTGCTGCTATCACATTAGAGGACATAATGGCGCCAATAGCCAAAGCCATATATTTTATTTTCATTTGAATATCCCTAAATTAATTATTGTTTATTTCATTCAGGATACACCTGTGGCTATGTGAAGATGAATTCACAACGCCACAAGTGTTATTCTGTTATTTTCAGGACTCGGCAAAAGTTCCTTTTTTCAAATCATCAACAATGCCATTCATTCTATTTTCTGTTAAGCCATAGAATTTAATAGAGACTGCGGTAAGAACATAGAAAATTGACGGTACCAGGGTGAACAATAGCACTACGCCATGTACCGCAGAGGCTGGTTGCACCGTGGTGTTAGCCGCGTAATGGTAGTAAGCCAGCACCCATCCAAGAATCGCACCACCAACGGCTACACCGAGCTTAATCACAAAAATATTCGCCGCGACGTTCATTCCAGTGATACGACGCTGGGTTTTCCATTCACCATAGTTATTAACGTCGGTTATCATTGACCACTGTAGCGCGCCGTTGCCGCCCTGAATAATGGAGATCAGAATATGCACGCCGAGCACCAGCACCCAATATTGTACCGGCACCATAAAGCATACGACGCCCAGCGCAGCGGTGACGAGATTAATCCAGAAAGAGAGTCTGACCTTACAGAAACGCGTACCAAACGGTTTTGCCAGCACCGAACCCAGCATGGAGGCAAACATCCCGCCGAGCATGAATATTGTAATAACGTCCGCACCTTTATTCAGCACGCTATTGACGTAATATACCACCGCCCCGCCGCGAATCACCACGGCAACCAGCATCATAAAGTTGTAAACGGAGAGAATACGCCACTGATCGTTGCGGAAAAGAATTTTCACATCGCGGGCAATATTCAGATTTTCTTCTTTGATCGGCTGGACGCGCTCTTTAGTGGTCGCGAAACAGACGACAAACATCAGGCAGCCGATAACGCCAAATATCGCCATGGAGACCTGAATACCCGTCGCCCGATCGCCAGGATAAAGAAGATCAGCCAGCGGTAAAATAAACGCGGTACCCAGCGCGCCGCCAATCGGCGTGATGGCAAAACGCCAGGATTGCAGAGAGAGGCTTTCACGCGGATCGGAAGTCAGCGCCGCACCCAGTGAGCAGTAAGGAATATTAATGGCGGTGTACATCAATGTCATAAATATATATGCCGCAACCGCATAAACCACTTTCCCCGAGTCGGAGAAAGACGGTATGGAGTAAACCAGCACGCAGCTCACGGCAAAAGGTACGCAGATAGCCAGCAGCCACGGACGGAAGCGCCCCCAGCGGGTTGAGGTGGCATCCGCAATCGCCCCCATAATCGGATCGGTAATCGCATCCAGCAGACGAACCAGCAAAAACATCGTCCCCATCACGGCGGGCGGTAGACCATAAATATCGGTATAGAAGTAGGCTAAGATGGCAACGGAGGAGTCAAATACAATATGGCTCGCTGCGTCCCCCAGGCTGTAACCTACTTTTTCTCTGACAGAAATTTTGTCGCCAGCAGACATACATCACTCCTTTACGAAAAAATGAAACCGGTTTCTGTAATGTCTGCATTTTTTACTTTTCTCTCCTACAGATGCCATTATGTTTTTTTATTAATTATTTATGTTTTTTTATTTATGTGATCCTGTCAGCCTTCAATGGTATTAGAACCCGTTTTTTTGTTTGGCAGATCACATGTTTTAATACTTCGCTAACTTTTTTCAGGCGACAGGGATGAGCAGATAAAAATGCCATATAGGAATACCATGCCGCTTGTCTATTTATTTTTCTTATTCGCGGATTATGTTTTTTATCAATTGCCAGATATTCAGCGAAAATATCCCCCGAAGTACCCTACAAGACAGCGCTGTTTTAACCGCCAATATTTTGTCGGTGCGGAACAGAGCAGTGCCCGGTAAATACTCTGTTTTCACTTAAAATGTTACCTCGGACACGCGCAGCGGCGGATATTCGTCTAAGGTTTTCTGATGGCCGAATGCAGTGGCACATAGTCTGCAATGATAAGGAGAACAATCTATGACGAGTCCCGTTTCCCGTCGCCCCGCTACCCTGCCTTTTGCTCTTCGTCTGGCGCTAGGGGGCGCGTTTGTCGCCCTGGCGACGTTGACGGCTCAGGCTGAAGAAACCCGTCCCACCCCGCAATCACCCGATATCCTGCTCGGTCCGCTATTTAACGATGTGCAAAGCGCGAAACTTTTTTCTGACCAGAAAACGTTTGCTGACGCCATTCCGAACGGCGACCCGCTGATGATCCTTGCCGATTATCGTATGCAGAAAAGCCAGACCAGCTTTGATTTGCGGCACTTCGTCGAACTCAACTTTACCCTGCCTCGCGAAAACGACCAGTACGTTCCGCCAAAAGGACAAACGCTGCGCCAGCATATCAACGGATTATGGCCCGTACTGACCCGCAGTACCGTCGACGTCGAAAAATGGGATTCGCTGCTGCCGCTGCCAAAGCCCTACGTGGTGCCCGGCGGACGCTTTCGCGAAGTCTATTACTGGGACAGCTACTTCACCATGCTCGGTCTCGCTGAGAGCGGCCACTGGGATAAAATTGAAGATATGGTGACCAACTTCGCCGCGGAGATCGACGCCTGGGGCCATATTCCCAACGGCAACCGCACCTACTATCTGAGCCGCTCGCAGCCGCCGTTCTTCCCGTTTATGGTTGAACTGCTGGCCACGCACGAGGGCGATGAGGCGCTCAAAAAATGGCTGCCGCAGATGGAGAAAGAGTACCAGTACTGGATGGATGGCGCTGAGGCGCTTGAGCCCGGCAGCGCCAGTAAGCGCGTGGTGCGAATGGCCGACGGTGCCCTGCTCAACCGCTACTGGGACGATAACGACACGCCGCGTCCGGAATCCTGGCTGGACGACGTCACAACCGCCAAAAACAATCCCAACCGCCCGGCCACTGAAATCTACCGCGATCTGCGCTCCGCCGCGGCATCCGGCTGGGACTTCAGCTCCCGCTGGATGGATAACCCGCAGCAGCTCGGCACCATCCGCACCACCTCGATTGTTCCGGTCGATCTGAACTCGCTGATGTTCCACATGGAAAAAACCATCGCCCGCGCCAGTAAAGCGGCAGGGGATAGCGCTAAATCCGCGCAGTATGACGCATTAGCCAACGCCCGTCAGAAAGCGCTGGAGAAATATCTGTGGAACGATAAAGAGGGCTGGTACGCCGATTACGATCTGAAAAGTCATAAGGTGCGCAATCAGCTGACCGCCGCGGCGCTGTTCCCGCTGTACGTCAACGCCGCCTCCAGCGAACGCGCCGCGAAGGTCGCCGCCGCCACCGAAGCGCGACTGCTCAAGCCCGGCGGCCTGACCACCACGACCGTCAATAGCGGCCAGCAGTGGGATGCGCCGAACGGCTGGGCGCCGCTGCAGTGGGTTGCCGCTGAAGGCCTGCAAAAGTATGGCCAGCAGAAAATCGCAATGGAGGTGAGCTGGCGGTTCCTCAGCAACGTTCAGCACACCTACAACAGCGAACAGAAGCTGGTGGAAAAATATGATGTCAGCTCGACCGGAACAGGCGGCGGTGGCGGAGAGTATCCGCTACAGGACGGCTTTGGCTGGACCAACGGCGTCACCCTGAAGATGCTGGACCTGGTGTGTCCGAAAGAGAAGCCGTGTGACTACGTCCCCACCGCGCGCCCGGCGGCGAATGACGACAACGGCAAAGCGGCGGACGTCTCGGCGCAGCCTGCCGCTCAGCAGCCGGCTGCGGTAGAGGAGAAAAAAGTCGCGCCGTAAACCTCCGCGCGGCGGGGGCCCGCCGCGCGTCTTTATCAATGTGCAGTTCCAGAATCGGCCGGGCCGATGGCTCCCCGGCAAGCTGAGCCTGCGGGGAGCGCCCTTTACATGGCGTCCAGCGCCTTCTGCAGCTTCCAGATATAGCGCGGCGCCTGCGGTGCCGGGTGCTTTTTCACCACGTGCTCAAAGAAATCATCGGCGTCCATATCGTTAATCTCTTCAATCGCATCCTGGCGATTGGACGAGAACGTCCGCAGCAGCGCGCCCGCGCCGTTGGCATAGGACACCACCACCGCATAGCGCATCACCTGCGGGTCTTTAATCCCCGCCAGCGGACCGTTTTCGAGGATGCTGAGGTAGGCCGCCCCCATCGAAATATTGCGCTCGGGATTCTTCAGCTCGCTCACCGAAGGATCCCCGCTCCAGCCCATCCGCCGGTAAACATCGCGACCGGAGGTCGAGGGCTTCAGCTGCATCAGGCCAACCGCGCCGGATTTGCTGACCACCGTCGGGTTACCGCCGGACTCAATGGCGATGATGGCGGTAATCAGCTGGGGATCGACGCCCCACGCCGCACCGGCTTTTTCGCTGATTGGCATCCACTGCATCGCCCGCTTAACCGGGACTTCCGGGTTCCACGGCGGGTTACGATAATCGTGTTTTGAACTACAACCGGCCAACAATACACATAAAAAAACACACCATCTCAATTTCACACATCTATCCTTATTGGCTGAAGTTTGCCGCACGGAGATGACAATAAACGCTCCAGGCGGCATGATAACCCTTTCATTCTTAGCAAGGAATTGTCATGTCTCAGTTTTATCTCGTCGCCCCTTCCGGTTACTGCATCAACCAAGAGGCGGCGTATCGCGGCGTGCAGCGTCTGCAGGAGGCCGGGCACCAGGTCGCGCACCAGGAAGTCATTCCCCGCCGGGCGCTGCGCTTTGCCGGAACTGAGAATGAACGCCTTGCCGATTTCAACCAGCTCGCCGCCCTCGCCGGTAAAAACCGCATCGTGCTGGCGGTACGCGGCGGCTACGGCGCGACTCGCCTGCTGCCGCAGATTGACTGGCAGGCGCTGATCGCCCGCCAGCAGCAGGATCCGCTGCTTATTTGCGGCCACAGCGATTTCACCGCCATCCAGCTGGGGCTGCTGGCAAAGGGTAGCATAATCACTTTTAGCGGGCCGATGCTGGCGGGAAACTTCGGCGCTGAAACGCTGAACGAATTTACCGAGCACCATTTCTGGCAGGCGCTGCGCAACCCGGCGTTTACGCTCGAATGGCACGGTGAAGGCCCGGACTGTCGCGCCGACGGCACGCTGTGGGGCGGCAACCTGGCGATGCTGACTTCGCTTATTGGCACTCCGTGGATGCCGCAGATTAGCGACGGAATTCTGGTGGTGGAAGATATTAACGAACACCCGTTCCGCGTCGAACGCATGCTATTACAGCTACTCAACAGCGGTATTCTCGCGCGCCAGCGGGCGATTATCCTCGGCAGTTTTACCGGCGCAAACGCCAACGACTACGATGCCGGATACGATCTGCCGATGGTATACGACTACCTTCGCCAGCAGCTTAACATTCCGGTCATCAGCGGCCTGGATTTCGGTCACGAGCAGCGTACGGTCACCCTGCCGCTTGGCGCCAGAGCATTGCTGGTCAACAACGCATCCATCACCACGTTAAGCATCAGCGACCACCCGGTTCTGGCGGAATAAAAATTCCTCTAACGCATATCCCGATCGGCGTCAGATTGTTAAAATGGTGTAGTTTTTAATTTATCTTCACGCCGGTAAGGAGTACGTCAACATTGGACGCCGCTGCGGTCATCAGTCTGTTTATCCTGGGTTCTGTTTTAGTAACCTGTAGTATTTTATTAAGTTCCTTTTCCTCACGCCTCGGCATCCCGATTCTGGTTATCTTCCTGGCGATTGGGATGCTGGCGGGCATTGACGGTATCGGCGGCATTCCGTTTGACAACTACCCTTTCGCCTACATGGTGAGCAACCTGGCGCTGGCGGTTATCCTGCTTGACGGCGGGATGCGCACTCAGGCCAGCTCTTTTCGCGTGGCGCTGTGGCCCGCCCTCTCGCTCGCCACGGTCGGGGTGCTGATCACCTCGGCTCTGACCGGACTGATGGCGGCCTGGCTGTTTCATCTCAACCTGATTGAAGGGCTGCTGATCGGCGCTATCGTCGGCTCAACCGATGCCGCGGCGGTGTTCTCACTCCTCGGCGGTAAAGGGCTGAACGAACGTGTCGGCTCGACGCTGGAAATTGAATCCGGCAGCAACGATCCGATGGCGGTGTTCCTGACCATTACCCTTATCGAGATGATTCAGCAGCACGAGACCGGCCTGAGCTGGATGTTCGCGGTGCATATCGTGCAGCAATTCGGGTTGGGTATCGCTATCGGCCTCGGCGGCGGCTATCTGCTGCTGCAGATGATTAATCGCATTGTGCTGCCGGCCGGGCTTTATCCTCTGCTGGCGCTGAGCGGCGGGATCATGATTTTCGCCGCCACCACCTCGCTGGACGGCAGCGGCATCCTCGCGGTCTACCTGTGCGGATTCCTGCTCGGCAACCGGCCGATTCGCAACCGCCACGGTATCCTGCAAAACTTCGACGGCCTGGCGTGGCTGGCGCAGATCGCCATGTTCCTGGTGCTCGGCCTGCTGGTCACCCCGTCCGACCTGTGGCCTATCGCCATCCCGGCGCTCATTCTGTCGATGTGGATGATCTTTATCGCCCGTCCGCTGTCGGTGTTTGCCGGTCTGCTGCCGTTTCGCGGCTTCAACCTGCGCGAGCGGATATTTATCAGCTGGGTGGGCCTGCGCGGCGCGGTGCCGATTATTCTCGCCGTCTTCCCGATGATGGCGGGCCTGGAGAATGCGCGGTTGTTCTTTAACGTGGCCTTCTTCGTGGTGCTGGTCTCGCTGCTGTTACAGGGGACCTCACTCTCCTGGGCGGCGAAGAAAGCCAAAGTGGTGGTGCCGCCGGTCGGCTCGCCCATCTCCCGCGTCGGGCTGGATATCCATCCGGAAAACCCGTGGGAGCAGTTCGTGTACCAGCTTAGCGCCGAAAAATGGTGCGTCGGCGCGGCGCTGCGCGACCTGCATATGCCGCCGGAGACGCGGATTGCCGCGCTGTTTCGCGACAACGTACTCCTGCACCCTACCGGCAGTACCCGGCTGCTGGAAGGCGATATTCTCTGCGTGATTGGCCGCGAACGTGACCTGCCCGCGCTGGGTAAACTGTTCAGCCAGTCGCCGCCGGTGGCGCTGGATCAGCGCTTCTTCGGTGATTTTATTCTCGATGCCAGTGCCAGATTTGCCGACGTCGCGCAGATTTACGGCATTGACGGGGGAGAAGAGTTTCGCGATCGCCAGCAGTCGCTGGGTGACGTCATACAGCACCTGTTAGGCGCCGCCCCGGTGGTCGGCGACCAGGTGGAATTTGCCGGGATGGTGTGGACGGTGGCGGAAAAAGAAGAGGATCACGTACTGCGGGTTGGCGTACGGATGGCGGAAGATGAGGCGGAGTGATCCGCCTCAGGAATAACATTAACTGCCTGATATATATTATTTTTTAAAAATTACGATCCACATAAAGACCACACTAAGCAAAAGCCACGGCGTGCCGTGGCTTACCCTGATTGACTGTTAGCTCTATTTCCAGCCGCAGGCTTGCTGTAGGGGTTTCAATGCGCTATTGAGTCCAGCCAGATCGAATGTTACGGACACGGGGCTTTCGTTGTAAGGAGTTATCCTAGCGAACATCTTATCGGCTTTCATTAGGGCTTTAACAAAATCAATATCTCGCCCGCTATAGAAAACTGCCTTTGTATCGGTAGATATCGACCAACTTCTTTCCACGGCTTTTTGCTTATCAAGCCGATAAAGCATGCTCGTTTCTTCTAATCCCAAGTACACATCCCAATTAATGAAGACTTCAGTTTTCTTTTCCCGGCAAGCTATAAAAATCGTCGGTGTAACCGTTTCACCGTATGGGGTTCTAATGGAATCATTGCTAGGTAGCATTAAAACCACGTTTTTTGAGTCATCAACTGGAGATGTTGTTATATGGGTCAACCATTTTCCAGGGTTCGAGACTGGCTCTACTGCGTTGGATACAACCTCTTCTGTTGCATCTTGAGGGAAAAGGTTGTCATAGCACGCCAATCGTTTAGTACCATTTATTTCTGAGCGGCACACGATGACCTTGTCTTTACTGATCGTCTCGATCTTGCCAACCTCTGCGACTGAAGATGCGGTTTTAGCTGAGCTAACAGGTTTAAAGGTTGGCGAGAAAAATCTGTCATAGCAGGTCAGACGCCTCTCATCCGTTTTTTCATCAGGGCATTGCTCTCTACTTTCAAATTTTTTAGCACTCTTCGTTCGCGTAGGTGGGATCGAATTATCGTAACAAGAAAGACGCTGAGAGCTATCCTCCATAGTTCGGCACTGAAGAACCCCTTTAAAGTCCCTTGGCTCCTCCTGAGCATGAGTAGCCAAAGAAACGGAGGCTGCTAAAAATGTCGCAATGAAAACAAAACTTTTCTTCATGAGATCATCCCTTTGGTCTCGTAAGAAACACCAGTATTCCAATGACTACGTCGCCGATAACCCAAATCGTTCCAATGGCCATCATCCCTAAACCGGCGCCTAAAGCGGCCCCCGCCCTTTCCGCTTCCGATGTTGCATTGTTAATGACTTCACCGGTTCCACCTAACCCTTTAAAAAGGGCATAGATCATGAAGATATTAAATAGAATAAAGAGCCATTTTATTAATACCCCAAAAATTGAGCGTCGCGGTTTTCTTAGTTGTTTACCACATGACGGACACCTCAACGCTGAATCACTCACTTCCTTCCGGCATTCCGGGCAGCTAACTAAAGCCATAGCAATCATCCCCATCGTTACTTATTAATTTTCATTTGTTACAAAACATTTTGATTTTATCGGATTACTCTGAGTTAACAAGAGATAGACCCCGCATATGCGGGGCCTATTTTAAACTGCGAGGCTAAGCTGATCGTTTCCATAATGCGAAGCGGGGAACGCATCTGAAGGGATAAAGCCAGGTGGCAACTTTTCGCGATGGCCGCGTTTTGTTACCAGTTTTTCAACGCTATTTAGCGTGGTAAAAGTGATGCTGCATTCAAAGTTCTGGCACTGATGATAATGCCGAACGGTGGTATTACTTAACGGACGACTGGTGCGCGTTTTCGCAACGGCACCACAGATAGGACACTTAAACATGATGGCCTCCCGGGGCGGGAGTTGAACTCGCTCATATTATGGCCGCTACCCCTCACTTTCTGCAATCCATTCAGGTATTTTCGCTTCAAGCTCAAGCCGTGTTTGAAATCCGTTATCGTCGATAGAGTGAGTGGCTTTTGCGATTATCCAGTCCTGATTGTCTATCGCCTCTTTAAATCCGGTTAGCGTGCCGTGCATTTCCGGGTAAAGATCTGCGCGGCCATAGGCCAGCGTCAAGTTAAACTCAGCTGCGCCTCGCTGGAGCTGCTGCCACTTTGCGGCGGCCGCGCGCTGCGCCGCTATTTCGCTACTGTAGGTTGTCCGCAGTACAAAAACGTTGCCGTCTTCACCTGCAATGTAATCACCTTCCCGGCTGCTGCTGCGGGGCTTTTTCTCGGCGGTCTTTTTGCGTTTTCTGACGGTGACTTTTTTCTTTTTTCCGAAGTCCAGATCCAGCCAGTACGCTTGTACGCCGGTATAAGCATCACGGTCAGCGATGCGGAAAGAGTGTCGATCCCCGCTGCTGCGTGTGATAGCGAACTCAGGTAGCGCCTTGCCGTTCGCGCTGACCCCGCCGCCGGGCAGTATAAACAACAGGCATCCGTTTTTTACCGTGGCGATGGCCCCCAGAATATCCGCCATGCGAGTCAAAAATGACATATCGCTTTCCTGGGTCTGGTCTGCGTGATCAATCTCAGCACTCATCAGCTGCTCAGAGATGATCGGCTTCAGCTTGTAGCGGTGGGCGATGGCCGACACGATGCGTTCCACGGTGACGTCGTGCCAAGACACCTCGCGTTTAACGTTGAATTCATCCCGAAAATCAGCGCTCCGGGCGGTAATGTCGATACGGTCTGGCGGGCCTGAATGGGACACCTCGTCAACAATATAAATCCCCTTGTATATCAGCGGTTCTCCCTGCCATCCCAGCGACACGGATAGCTCCGCGCCGCGCGGCGGCAACGCAATATCACCCTGGCTATCGTCAACGGAGATCGTTAGCTCATCGGCATTAAATCCGCGGTTGTCCGTCAGCTCCAGTGAGATCAATTTCTCATCCAGCACGGTCAACGCCTTGCCGCCCATCAGGACATTGAGCGCCGGGATGCGCGACAGTTCATCCTGATAGGCTTTAAAGTCCCTGGCGCCTGTATCAAGCAGGCTTTTTACTTTGTCGATTGCGTCTGTATTCAGCACCATGATCACCCCTCTGGCGCTGATAGTTCCATGCGCGCGCGAAGCTGGCGACGGCTTTTTGTTGTCACGGAGCGCTCACAACCAGCGCCGCAAGACGACGCCGGAAAATTTAGGGATTATCACCCCGAACTCACTCAACATGATGGCGGTAGAGTATGACCGACAACTTTTTCCACGGGGCGCGCACTAAAGAAAACACCGACCTCCAGACCGCGATCAACGACGTTGACTCGACGGTTATTGGCCTGGTCGCGGTTGCTGAAGATGCCGACCCTCTCGCCTTTCCACTAAATACGCCGGTACTTATCACGCGGGTGATTAGCGTGCTGGGTAAGGCCGGCAAAACCGGTTCTCTGTATAAATCGCTGAAGGCCATTTCCGACCAGGTTAGCACCCGCGTAATCGTCGTTCGCGTCGCTGAAGCTAAAGCCGGAGAAAATGAGCCAACGCAATCGCAGCTCGTTATCGGCGGCACTCAGGCCGACGGGAGCTATACCGGGATGTATGCACTGCTGACGGCAGAGCAAAAAACCGGATACCGTCCGCGCATTCTCGGCGTGCCGATGTACGACACCGAAGAGGTGACCGCGCAACTGCGTGTTATCGCGAAGCAGCTGCGGGCGTTCTCTTACAGCTATTGCGACGGCTGCGAAACCATCGCAGAGGCGAAGACCTATCGCGAGACGTTTGCGGAGCGTGAAGGCATGCTGATCTGGCCGAACTTCATCGCTTATAACCCGCTGACCGGTGACAACGAGGAATTCCCCGCCGTCGCTTATGCGCTTGGCCTGCGGGCGCTGATCGACAACGAGCAAGGCTGGCATAAATCGCTGTCCAACGTGGCGGTTAAAAATGTGCTGGGGATATCCAAAGACGTGTTCTGGGCGTTGCAGGCGGAAGATTCCGACGCCAACGAGCTGAACGCCCACGAAATCACCACGCTGATCAAGCGCGATGGCTTCCGGTTCTGGGGCAACCGTTCCACCGACACCGAAGAATATATCTTCGAGGTGTACACCCGAACAGCGCAGATCCTCGCCGACAGTATCGCGGAGGCGCAATTTACCACTGTTGACAGCCCGCTCACCCCGGCGAATGTCAAAGACGTGGTCAGTGGTATCAATGCCAAACTTCAGGCGCTGGTCACCGCAGGCAAGCTGATTGGGGCCAACTGCTGGTTTGATATCGTCGACAACCCAACTACTGGCCTGCGCCAGGGTAAGGCGGTCGTGCGCTACAACTACAGCCCGGTGCCACCACTGGAAGATTTGACGCTGATCCAGACCTTTACTGATCAGTATTACGAGCCGGCTTTTGCATCGCTAGGAGGTGCGTAAATGGCTATTCCTAAAAAACTCCGGCTGTTTACCCTCTTTGTTGACGGGGAAAACTTCATCGGGAAAGTGCCGAGCGTCACGCTCCCGAAACTTACCCGAAAAACGGAAGACTACCAGGGCGGCGGCATGCTCGGCGCGGCAGCGGTCGATCTCGGGCTGGATGCCGGGGCTCTGGACGCAACGATGATTGTTGGTGGTGTTGTCGAAGAGCTAATCCTGAAATGGGGTGGCGATATTGACGAGCTGCGCTTGCGCTTCGTTGGTGAAATTTACAGCGGCGGAACCAGCTCATTACTGGAGGTCGAAATGCGCGGGCGCATCACTGAGATTGATCCTGGTGAAGCGAAGCAGGGTGATGATACCAACCACACCTACGCTATCAAAAACACCTACTACAAAGAGTCAGTGGACGATAAACCGCTGCTGGAAATCGACCTGCTGAACTTTATCTACAAGCGCAACGGCAACAGCCTCTACCCGGATCGCATTGCCTCCGCGCTGGGCCTCGGCCAGTAACCCTCTCGTTTTTCACTATCAACGGCGGCCAGCTGGCCGCCTGGAGAAATCGCTATGTCCGTAACGCTTAGCCAGCCGATTAAACGCGGCGATCAGGAAATCAAAACCGTCACCATCAATGACACCATCAAACAGGCCGGATCGCTTCGCGGCTTGCGACTCGTTGATGTGCTCAACCTCGACTACGACGCGGTGTCTACGCTGCTCACGCGCGTGACCAGTCCGCAGCTTACCGCTTCTGATATCGCCACTATGACCACCGGCGATTTCACTGCACTGTGCGAAGAGATGGCGCCTTTTTTGACGAAACCGGCGCAGTCCGCACCGAGCGAGGCGGCGACGGCGAGCAAATAAGAGAAGCAGTTATTTCCGGTGTCGACGACCTGATCGCCGACATCGCTGTAGTTTTTCACTGGCCGCCCTCCGAGATGTACGGCATGGAGCTGCGCGAGCTGATAGCCTGGCGCGATCGGGCGGCTATCAGAAGCGGCAACCATGACAAGGAGGATGACGACGATGGATCTTAGTATTCGCGTTGCGTTCAGTGCGATCGATAAACTTACCCGCCCGGTGAGTGCGGCCAGCAAGACTGTTGACCGCCTCTCCGACTCCCTCAAGAAAACACAATCTTCCGTCAAGGACCTGGAGAAAGGCGCGGCGTCGTTCGACAAGCTGCGCGCGAAGGCCAACGAAACAGCGCAGAACCTGAAGAACACCCAGCGCGCTCTTGATGGACTCAATCAGAAACAGCGTGAAGGCGGCCAGCTTACCGAAGCTCAGTCGGTGAGGCTTGAGACGTTGCGTGGCAAGCTCTCGCGGTTGACGGATACCTACAACAAGCAGACCACTCAACTTCAAACAGCAGCCGCGGCAGTACGCCAGCACGGAGTTAACCTGACCTCTGGCGGTGGGGCCATTCAAAGCGCCATCCGGCGAACCGAACAATATAACCAAACTCTTGAGCGCGAACGGCGACAGCTTGCCGCAGTAACCCGCGCGCAGGCGGGGTATGAGCGAGCCAAAGAAACTGCCGGTAAGCTGCGCAGCGCTGGCATGGGTATGACGCTGGGTGCGACGGCGGCGGGTTACGCTGGCGGTTCATTCCTCGCGCCTGCCGTTGGGTTTGATGAAGAAATGTCGCGCGTGCAGGCGCTGACCCGGCTCAACAAAGGCGATTCTCAGCTGGCGGGCCTGCGTGAACAGGCTAAAAAGCTCGGCGCTGAAACTGCTTTCACCACCCGCGACGCGGCCAGCGGACAAGCATTTCTCGCGATGGCCGGCTTTACCCCACAGGCTATTCAGGCCGCCTTGCCCGGCGTGCTGAATATGGCATTGGCCGGCGGCATGGATCTGGGCGAAAGCGCCGATATCAGCTCTAACATCCTGTCGCAGTTCCGCCTCGACCCGAAAGAAATGGATCGCGTTAGCGACGTGTTAACTGCGGCATTTACCCGTACTAACACCGATTTGACGAATATCGGTGAGGCAATGAAATACGCCGGCACCGGGATGGCCGGTCTTGGTGTCGATGTGGAGCGCACAACGGCCATGATCGGCGTGATGGCTAACGTAGGACTGCGCGGAAGTATTGCTGGTACAGGTCTGCAAACGACCTTCTCGCGCCTTGCTGCTCCCACAACCAAAGCACAGGCCGCATTAAAACAGCTCGGTGTTACCGTGGCTGACGCTACCGGCAAAATGCGGCCAGCGGAAACGGTTCTCTCGGATATTTATAAATCCATCAGGAAATACGGCGATACGGGCCGCCTGTCATTCTTTAAAGACATTGCCGGCGAGGAGGCGGCTAAATCTTTCCAGGCTCTGGTGATGTCCGCTGGCAGTGGTGAGTTACAAAAATTACTGGCCGATCTGCGCGGGTCGCAGGGCGAGGCGCAGAAGGCCGCAAAAGTCATGGCTGACAATCTCAGTGGCGACCTGAAGAACCTCGACAGCGCCTGGGAGGGATTTCGCATCCAGATCGAGGAAACTACCGACGGGCCATTGCGTAGGTTAACTCAGGGGCTTAGTGATTTGATTACTGCCGCAAGCGGTTGGGTGAAAGAAAATCCCCGCCTGACGCAAACCCTCATCCTCGTTATTGGTGGATTGACTGTTTTCGCTGGCGTGGTGGGTATCGCCAGCCTTGCGGCTAGTTTTATCCTGGGCCCACTGGCAAAGCTCCGCCTGGCCATCAGCATGCTCGGCATCTCGTCGATCACTGCAACCAGCAGCATTTCAACTCTTAGCGTTGCCTCCTCCGGGTTGCGGGTCATCCTCGCCTCGATGTTGGGTATTCCCGGATTGATTGTGGCTGCGTTCGTTGCTGCCGGTCTGCTCATCTGGCGTTACTGGCAACCAATAAAAGCCTTTTTCGCCGGGTTGTTCAGCGGAATTAGCCAGGGCTTATCACCGCTGACTCGGTCTTTTTCTTTTCTGGTTCCTGTTTTTGATGCCATAGGCTCGGGGGTGTCAAAAGTCTGGGGGTGGTTTGGCCGGTTATTTACCCCTATCGACTTTTCACGCGATGCGCTCGACAAGTGCGCCAGTGCCGGTAAAACGTTTGGGGAGGTGCTTGGGACGGCACTTAATCTGCTGTTTACACCTCTGCGCTTGCTGACTGAAGGTGTCAGCCTGCTGCTCGAAAAGCTGGGCTTAATCCCGTCAGGTATCGACGTGGCGAGAGCCAAAGCCGATAACCTTACGCCCAAAAAACCGACGTCGTGGGAATGGGATCCCCAGCAAAAGAAAATGATTCAAAAGGAATGGAAATGGGCGCCGGTTATGTGGGTGTGGGATCCGAAACAAAAAAAGATGGTTCAAAAAGAATGGAAACCATCTTCGGCGGCTAGCCCAGCAAAACCCGATACCCCTCTCGGGGAGAATACTGGCACGCTGCGGCGCCTGAGCAATATCGCAAACAACACGAAGGCCACCGCCGATAATACGAAGGCAGCCAAAAGGATCGGGCCCGGCGACATTATCTTTAAAAACCTGCCGCGTGCGCTGGCCCTGCGCGGGGCTTATCGGGAAGCGCGAGTGATTCCGCAGTCTGTTCCGCGCGTATCAGCTGTGGCGGCCGGCGGCATTCTTTCGGTACCAGCCGCCACGCAAGCGCCTGGTTCGGCGCCCGTTTCCGCGCCTGGCGGTGCTGCGCCGGTGTTCAATCTTAACTTCTACGAGGTCGGCCAGCACTCGCCCCGGGAGCTGGAAAAAATGGTGCACAACGCCGTGCGCGATGCAATGGCCGGCACCAACAGAAATAACCGTGGCTCGTTCCGCGACAGAGAATAGGTGGCAATTATGATGATGGTTTACGGGATGTTTGTTTTTACGCTGCGCACCATCCCTTATCAGCAGCTCCAGCAGTCGCAGGAGTGGCGGCACGTCAAAAATGAACGAGTTAATCAGTCCGCCGGATGGCAGTACATCGGGCCGGGTGACGACACAATCACCCTCTCCGGGGTGCTTTACCCTGAGATTACCGGCGGTAATTTATCGCTGGCAGCGCTGAGAACGATCGGCTTTACCGGCCGCCCCTGGCCGCTGATTGAAGGTGACGGCCGCATTTACGGGATGTACGTGCTGGCGCGTCTGGATGAGGGGAGGAAGGAGTTTGACCGGTACGGCAACGCAAAGAAAATTGAATTTACACTCACCCTGAATCGCGCTGATTCGGATTTTCGGGAGAAGCTGCAATCGTCGTCTGTCGGCGATGTACTCTCGGACCTGAGATCGAGCGCGACGAAGGCGGTTAACTCCGTATCAAGCTCGCTCGGCAGTCTGTTTTAACCCACAAAAAAAGCCCCTCACATGAGGGGCTTTCACTACCGGCAAACATCGCTATTCCTGACTATGGTGGTACCGCACCATCACTTCTGACCGTCCTGCAGCACCGTTAGTTTTGACGGTACTCGATACTCACGCCACCCGAGCCCAGCACATCAGCAGGGTATGGGCCTCGACCACGCTGAACGATTTACCCTCGCCGAGGTTGTCGGTTTTACCGTTGACGTCATGGCCATGCGGTGGGATATCAATATCATGCTTGTGATCTTCGACCTCATCCGTGTCGCCCAGGTTCGCCGGGTTAAAGCGCTGGCTGATATCGCCGCCAATCTCCCACGGATTCTCCCGGCTCGGCACGCCGCTATGCTTGTGCCTGCCAGCGGGTTTCGTGGTCAGCTCCTGCTGGGGGTGCTCACTGGTTTCGCCGCTTACGTCAATCTGCACGGCTGGCAGGTTATTGCGCTGGAGCGTGACGGTATCGCTGCCGCCGGTCGTGCCGACGTCCGAGCCGTCCGCCTTGCCGACGCGGATCGTTTTATTCTCGCCAGTGTAAACCCATTCCGACCACGGCCATTTCTCATTGGGATCGACGTTCTGCGCGAAGAAGCGCACCGTTCCTGGCGGGTTTTCTTCTTCCCAGAAGTCACGCCTTGCTGTTGCTATCGCGTCGCTAATTGCCTGTTGAATATCGGTATCCAGCGCGCCAACCACTTCATCCGTGTAATCTTTTGCCTCCGCCTTGACCTTGTTCACCTCTTCAACTGTTGCGAGAATGACCGACGGATCGGCTTTGAGCTCTACATCTGCGGTATTGCTGACGGTGAGCCAGAGGTTTACCGAATGCAGGCGCCCCGACCCTTCGACAAGCTGCGGCTTATAGGATGGTGGCAGGCTGGCGATGGCCAGGCATACCCCTTGCTCATCATAGACCGCCGCTTCCCGCAACCAGAAGCCGCCCACCTGTGGAAGCATGACCATCTCGGCCCGAATCACATTGGCGCCCTGATCCGCAATGACAAGACGATTAAGCGGCGCCCGGTATCGCTCATTAACGAGGTCGCTCCTCCCCTGCGGATCCGGCGTCTCTCCGTTGCCATCGCCGACGGCCATCACTGAAAACCCTACCGGCTCGTTATTTAGCGCCGCTGCCGCTAGTTTCATTTCTCCGGCAGGGGTCAGCACCGCAAGATATTTTTTCGTAGTCATCGTCACCCCTCCCCTTATGGCAACTGAGCCTGAAACAGCCAGGCATTTTCGGCAAGGTACTTACCTTCCAGATTCGCCGCCACCCGGTTAACGCCGTTATACAGCATCATGGACAGCGTGCCTGTTTGCAGCACTTCCCAGACGTTGACGGACAGCTCCGTCCGGTTTGCATTGAACCGCGTCAGCAGGTAATCAACGGGCTTACCCGGCGTGGTGACGTCAATCGCCCTGATTTGTCCGTCCAGCCCGTCTTCGGTGGTGCGATAAATCACGTAAATTTTTCCGTAGCGGGTACAGACAATTTGCGGACGGCTGGATGTGCCATTCAGCAAGGAACCGCTGGTCACTTCCGTATAGGTGAAATTCGATACCGTTTCAGTTTTCCACGCCAAACCGTTAAACCACAGGTGAGTAATCTGGGTATACCCGTTCTCATCCTGCTGCCAGTACACCGTGTGATAGTTGCCGGACAAATCCACGCATGCGCCGTTCTGGTTGACGTATCCACTGCCCTGGTTGACGACAACGGGTCGCTCACTGTTCCCGGAGTGAAGCGGCACGGCATAGCTGATATCACCCGTCGCATTCGTGAACGTTTGGCCTTTATCGGCTGACTTTGCGTAATACAGCCCACTGTTCGAATCTGCTGATGCAGAGGTGACCCGATACCCCCAGCACAAATGCAGCACGCCTTTGTTATCCACGCAAATTGTCTGCTCATAGGGGTTCCCCCCGTCCGGCGCGGAAATCACCAACGCCTTTGAACCAAACAACAACGTACTGTCATCAAACGTATTCATGTAATACGTTCCGTTACCGGAGGTACCCTGCCGCCAGAAAACTTGCGTGGTGCCGTCCGGGTACTGGATAAAGCGGGGATAGGTGACCTTGTCGTCCGTGTACGACAGAATATTCCACGCAGAAATGTCATGCGGGCTGGCAGAAATGACGCAGCGGCATTCATTCACATGCTCGTTACCCGTCACCAGAATATGACCGTCTTTGGTTACCGCGATGGAAAAGGAGTTATGCCCGTCGGCGGCATTTGGTGAGGCAAACGGATTCCCCGGGATCGTAGACAAGTCGAACACTGACCACGGCCCACCAAAAATACTGCGCTGGAGAATATGTGGTAACCGCCCCTGAGCAATACACGCGACATACTGATAATCACCCGCGGTCACGATCCCATTTTGCTGATATGACGGGCTGTTATAAAGCCATGTTGCATCCAGCTTTACCGGCAGTTTATCCATTGATGGCGTACACAATGCGCCGGATGCAGTAATGACAATCGGATCGCCGCCACCCTCAAAGTATTTCGGCCCGATCCGGGAAATGGTATGCGTCAGCGTGGAGCCGTTGGTGTTAATCAGGCGTACGCGAACAGCGATGTAGCCATCCTGGGTGGCGGTCACTTCCACAGTCTGATAACCCGGTGTCGGCGCGCTCGCCAGCAATTCGGCGACGTAGTTTTTTTCGGTATCGAGCTGCGAGAGATACGACAGTACCGATCCCGAGCTTTCATTGAATACGCCGTAATAGCGCAGCCGATCACCTTTCCTGACGGCAACCAGCTTTGTACACCATTGACCCACCGCCGTAGACAGAGATAGATCCTGATAGGCACCATTACTGTACAGCACCTTTTCCCGCAGGACTTCGGCGCTGTCCGTGACGTTTACAGCGGCACCGTTCGCGGCGATCACTTCCATATCGCGTTCATGCAATGCCTTGCTGATGACCACCGTTCCGACATCTGAAGCCAGCAACTTCGCCGGGCTGTGCAGAATGGTTTCATTTGGGGTTCCTCCGCGTAGCGAACCGTAAGGTAAGGCGGCATTTTTTGGATCAGACTCAAGGTTGATGTAAAGCGTGCCGTTTTCCGGTGCAACATACTGGCCGGAATACCAGCAGGAACCCGCCAGCGTGCGCGGCAGACCTTTGACAATCTCCGCCGTACCGGACTCGTCCACAAAAATCACGGCGGAAATCTGGTCAATGGTCGTCTGTGATGAGCGCGAAAATCCGCTATAGAATGCCGTCTCGCCCGCCTTCATTGTCAGCGCGCGGTGTTTTCGGGCGCTGCCCACCATTGCGCCCGCGTTATCAATATAGCCCGATACCAGGGTGCTTTCGCCCGTTGCGCCCGGCACGGTCTGCACCGATTCCTCGCCCGCCGCGATAGCCATCGCCGTTGCGGTACTCGTTACCCCGTCCTGAGTATCCATTTTTTCTTCCAGCAACGCGCTGGCGTCAAACGCAGCGGGGGCGATGCGGGAAATGGTGTGGGTGAGCGGTGAGCCGTCGGTATTAATGAGCCGCACCCGGATAGCAATAAAACCATCATGGGTCGCTGTCACCTCCACGGTCTGATAACCCAGATTCGAATCGCGGGCCAGCAGCTCCGCCACGTAGTTTTTATGCTCGTCAAGCTGTGACAGGTACGTGATAACAGAAACAGGGCTTTCGTTGAACACCCCGTAATAGCGGATCACATCACCTTCTCTGACAGGGACAAGCCGGGTACACCACTGACCGGCAGAGGATGCCCGTGATAAATCCTGATACGCGCCGTTGTTATACAGCACCTTGTTGAGCAACGTCTCTGCTCCGGCGGTAACGTCCACCGCCGCGCCGCCGGCTTTGATGGCGGACATATCCCGCTCATGCAAAATTTTACTGACAACCACGGCATCCACATCAGAGGCCAGCAGCTTAGCCGGGCTGTGCAGAATGGTGTCGTTTAACAGGCCGCCCAGAAGATAGCCGTAAGGAGCCTCGCCGCCGTTCGGATCTTCCTCCAGATTGATAAACAGGGTTCCGGCCTGCGTTGCAGTAAAGCGCCCGGAATACCAGCAGGACGCAGACAGCGTGCGCGGCAGACCCTCGACAATCTCAACGGCGCCGGACTCAGCCACAAAAACAGCCGCCTGAATCTGGTCAAGGGTCGTCAGTGAGGAGCGAGCATAACCGAAATAAAACGCCGTCTCCCCTTCGCTCATGCTCAGGGCGCGGTATTTACGCACACTTTCCACCACAGCGCCGGAGTTATCAATAAAGCCGGATGCCAGTGCACCTTCGCGCGTCGCGCCGACCACCGGGAGGATGGCCTCTTTTTTGTCAGCCAGGGCCATCGCTGTTGCTGTACCCGCGACACCGTACCGGGTGCCAATGCTGTTATCTGTCAGCGGTAAATCCGTCACGGTACAGCCAAACACTTCACTGGTGGCAGTGCGGGTGCAGAGAATAATAAAGCCATCCTGCGGCACGGTGAAACGGGCTGTCTCCAGGGTATTAGTGGCTCCGGTACGCGCCGCAGAAATAAAGGTTTTATCTTTATCGTAAAAGGCAATGTTTGCCTGTCCATCAGTATTGCATACGGCGGTCAGCTTGATTTTCTGCGAGGCCTTTACCGGAAAATATGTTGAGTTTTTCCAGTTGGGATTATTCACCAGTGAGCCATCGACCGGATTGATATAATTTGCTCCGGTCAGCTGACTGATATCAATACTGAGATAGCCCAGCAGGTCATCGGTATATTGTAGGGACAGGTCGGCGTAAGCCTTATTGATCACCTCGGCCCATAGCTCTGCACCGCTCCCGGTGTTTCGGTAGAGCTTCCATGCGATATATTCATCATTCTGAATGGTCACGCGGAAAAACTGTCCGGCGGTAGTAATACTCAGACCGGTGATGGTGCCGTCAGGGTCATTGTCTCCTAGCTTTACCACCGGCTCAAAGGCAATGGATGACGGTAGATATTTACCGCGCGCCACCGGCACACCGCCCACACATGTAAACTCTTCTACCCAGTAAAGCGGGTTCGCTGAGCGCACGGAAAAGACGTCACCGTCATTGATCTTACCGGCCTGAATCTGCGCGATAACCTCGTCTTCTGAAGCGTAAGGCATCTCGCCAGATTCCAGCAGACCGGTAAAGGATTCAAACTGCTGTTTCAGGTACAATGTGCGCCCGGCAAGCTGTTCCGCCTGGGCGTTTGCTACGCCATTACGCCCACCTTCCACCCGGTCACTGCGTTTAATCTGGTAAATATCATCCCAGCCCGCCTTTTCTGAAATTGATGTCATTTTTTATTCTCCGGAATGATAGTAATTGCCGTAATAGAAAGGCTGTTCGTCGTAATAAATACTGTCGTCTGGCGTATAACCTGGCGGATATACCGTGATTATCTCGCCATCAAATATTGAGGCGCCTACCCACGCATTCCCTCTGGCGCTGGTTGCAATGGTTAACTGCGCCAGATGCCGGCTCACTGGCTTTGCATCACCGATCAGTCGGTTTAACTCGTCCAGTGTTTTCGGGGTCAGACCGACGTCGTTAACATCCACTTCAAGCCGGAAGGTGCCCGGCTCGTCGCCAACGTCGAACCACTCAGCGAACGTGGCTGAAAACCCCATATCTTCGATAACCCGCCGCACCGCTCCGCGGGTGCCCTTCCGGCGATGCAGCCAGTAAGATCGCTGAATGGCCGCAATTTTTCTCGCCGCCGGCCAGTCCTTGTCCCATCGATCCACTGACAGCGCCCAGGCCAGATACGGCAATAAATCAACCGGGCAGGATGTCGGCGTCCAAAGTGTGCGGATAGCTACCGTTATCCCGGACAGCTTCGCCGTGGCGGCTTCGGCGCTGCGCATCCACGAGCTGGCCGACGGGGGGAGTAGCGTGTTACTCATCCGTGCCGCCGTTTTCGATGTGATAGCCAATATTGCGGGCCGCCTGGATATCGCTGATTTTGATATCGTCCGGCGGCGAATTAACCTCTACGCGCTGCACGCCCTGAACGTGTACTGCCGCTGATATGGCGGAGCGTGCCACGTCACGGCTAATCTTCTTATCATTCTGCTTCAGGAGCTTTTGCAGCGAGGCGTCAGCGGCGTTGATAATCGGCTCGGACTCCGGCCCTGGGTACAGGTAGAGCGTGACGTCGATTTCGTAATCCACGATCTCGGCGCTGCGCACCGTAACCCGGTCCCCTATCGGGCGGGCGTCTTCATCGTTTACCGCCTCCGCCACAGCAGCCAGCAGCTCCGGCGATGCGGTGCCGTCACCTTCGGTAGACAGCACGGCAACCACCACCTCCGCCGGGGCCGGGCTGGATGCTTTGGCGTCAGCGACTTTACCGCTAGCGCTGCGGGCGAAATACTCATAGGCCGCAGACGGCCCGGCAACGCTCATCCCCTCAAACGCAGCCTGCGCGCGCAGGCGTAATGCCTCATCACTTTCCATCACGGCATCGGTGGTATCCGTCGCTTCGGTAATCACCAGGCGCTCTGTATCCAGATTGGCCGCGATATTATCCAGATCGTCGCCGGTCGCATGACTCAGCATGCTGGCGGCGGCTCCCTCGTTAATCCGCTGGCGCAGTAGCATCTCGCGATAGGCTATCGCCTGAGCAATGATATTCAGCGGCTCGGATTCCAGCGCCAGTGCGGCAATCACTGCGGTCTGCTGGTTAACCGGATAGGCGGCCACCATCACCGCTTTCACCTCGATCAGGATTTCCTCGAAATCCAGCTCTTCTATAATGGTCGGCTGCGGCAGCTGCGAGAGGTCAATTGTCGGCATTGCTGGCACTCCTTAACGTCACTGATCTGGTGCTCTTTTCCATGCTTTCCGTCAGCATCCCCGATAACTCCGCCGTCACGGCGCCCGATGCCGAATACACGATATTGATTGCATCCAGCGCAATACGCGGCTCCCATGCAGCCAGCGCAATTACGGCAGCGCTCATCAGTTGCAGGCGCGTCACATCGTTTTGCGGGCTGTCGATCAGATCCGGGCACAGCGAGCCGTAATTGCGGCGCATGATGCGCGTATTAACCGGCGTCAGCAGAATATCGCCCACGGACTGCCACACGTGATCCTCGTCGGTCAGCGTCCCGGTACCAGTCGCATTCATACCGCGATAGCGCTCACTCATCGGGTTCCCTCCGTCCAACTTCCGCCGCGCTCGACGGCGCCGTGATCGTGGTTATCCACCTGCACGCCGTTAGACGTAAACGCCCCGTCGGTATGGGTGATGTCGCCGTGCATCTCCCCGCCCTCTCTGACGTTCAGGCTCTTTGTGGTCAGCAGGTTGGTGCATTCCACCTCCGGCGTATCGAGCGTGATTTTTACCGATGCCTCGATCGCTGCGGTTTTGATGCCCGTCACCTGCAATGCGCCGGCCGCCGCGTCATAACGGAACCTGGCGCCATCGGGAGCAGTCACCACCATCTCGTTGCGTGATGCGCCAGGGGCCGGGTTGTCGTCGCTGTAAAGACTGCCGCCAATAAAGGCGATATCGGTATTGCCGCCCAGACACAGGAACCAGACCTGCTCGCCGATGGATGGCGGTACCCAGACTTTAAACGCCCCGGCGCGGTGCGCAGTCCAGCGCATCCAGTTGGGGCTTAGTCCGCCGCTCTGCACCCGCACGCGCCATTTTTCCTCGTCGATCTCCGTCACTGTGCCGGTGCGCACGACGTTCTCCAGCAGGCGGATCAGCTCAGCAATCTCCATCAGCGCACCCCCAGCGAGTCGATTACCTGGCGGGCTATCGCCATGCGGTCGGCCTTACTTAGGCCCAGCAATTCGCGGCGGGGATACGTCGCCACCGCGCCGCTGTCGTTCACCCGATCACGTAATCCGTACTGGTGAACGCGGGCGATGCGCGCGGCCACGCCGGAGAATCCCACGCTTGCCCCTTCTGGCGTCGCGCGGGCCTTCAGAAAACGCGTGGTGCGCAGGCGGCGAAACATTGGATCGGCTTTTGTGGTGTCGCGGCGCGTCTCGTTAAAACTGATATCGAGATAACGCTCGATATCAGTGCGATAGAACGAACGCACCGCCCCCCGCCCCTCATCAAAGCCGGTCAGCATGCGGCCGCGACTGCCGCGCGTCGCCCGCCAGTTGCGCAGGCGTCGCTCTTCGCCCTGCCAGATAAACCCGATCCCGGCCTGTGACCGCAGCACCCGGCGGCGGCGCTTCGGATATGGCACGCCCTCCGGCGACGTCTGCTTGCCAATCCGCTGGCTCTGCGTGCGGCGCAGGGTGGTGGCAATGCCGCGAGCCGTCCGCAGGCGACGCGCGGGCGTCATGGCGGAGAGGATTTCGGCGAATACCTGATCGAGCTGCTGAAACAGCGCGGCATCATTGCTCATACCAGCGTTCCCCCGGAAACCGGATCAAAGACCATCTCCCACTCGCCACCATTGAACCGCGGGCGCGACTCGGCAAGGTGCTCCGCTTTCGGCGTGCCGTTTTCGTCGGTCACCATGACGCGCTCCCAGACCGGCACCTTAAACAGAATGTCAGCAACGTCGTCGTTGACGATCTCGGCGTCAAACTCCACCTTGCGGTTATTGTCGGGATTCAGCAGCAGATCGGGCTGCTGCTGCCATACCCACGCCAGCAGCGGCAGCATGAGATCATCAATCTGGCCGGGGAAATCCATCGCCAGCACCTGAATGGTGTAGTGGTACATGAACGACGCCTCGCCGGTCGCCTCGATCTGGATATGGCCTTTCTCCACCCAGACTGTGATTTGTTCCGGGTTGGCTTTACACCAGGTATTACCGGCGGTCAGCGCGGCACGCAGCAGTTCGGCTTTTTTCACTTTATTCCCCTGTCGATACGCCGTAGTTCCAGCTCGCGGATCCCAGCCTTATCGGCGTTGCAGGTATCCAGCGCGTCGAGTAATGAATCCGTCCAGACGGCAAGCCCGCCCCACGTCATCGGCCTGGCCGGTGGTGGCGGAACGTCAGTTTTTGCCGTCAGGCTTTCTGGTAGTGGCTCCTGAATAATCTGCGGCGGCGATTTCTTCGGCTCGCTGGTACAGGCTGTCAGCGCCAGCAGCAGGCAGAGGAGCAATGGCGCATTCGTTACCGGCCAGTGTGGTTTTGATGTTTTCACGTCGGTGCTCCCCCGTTACGGCGCGCTGCTGGTTTAGTGTTTTCAGCCTGGCCTCAACCTGGCTGACGTCCTGGCGCAGCGCCCTAACCTCGGTCAGCACATCGCCGGTCTGCTTCAGTTCTTCCCGGGTGCCGGTCAGCGATTTTTCGGCCTGTTCGCGCTTATGGCTTTGCCATGCAAGGGCGCTGACAGCGGCGATCAGCAGGGCAAACATCACGATGGCAAGAATGGCGGTCGCTTTCATTTCGCCCCCTTCAGTGCCGGATCAGATAAGCACCAAGCTTTGAACTCTTCCCGGCGGTTGACCAGCCCCTGCAAACGCTTGCCGCCGGAGTTCACAAAGTCCGTCAGTCGTTCGCAGACGCCCTTCCAGTTGCCCGCCTGTGCGTCGCGCCAGAGGGTGGTTCGTACCTTCTGGCCCTTGCTGTTGGTGTACCAGCCCAGCCCGGTGCAGCCGACGTTAAACGTGCCGTCGGTCATGCCCTCGAAGACTTTCTGCGGCGCAGCGGCACCGTTAAATTCACGGTTAACGCATTTCTCAGCACGCAGGAGGTCGTTAACCCAGCGCTCGGCGATCTCACCCTCGGCATACTGGCGATTTTCTACCTTTGAGGTGGAACCAAGGCCCACCGTCAGCACGCCCGCCGGGCAGTAGTACGGGGTTTTTCGGCAGTCCTCGTACTTCGCCATCTTCAGTTGTGCTTCCGGGCTGGTTCGCAGCGTCTGCGGCCACAATGTGGCGGCCAGCGAGATGATCGCGGCGATGGAACAGGCAATAATTCCCTTTTTCATCGCGGCGCCTCCCGGATGGTGCGGATTAGCTCTTTAACGTCTTGCCGGTTCTCGGTGTCGTCGCGGATAGCGTCGATCAGTTCATTCAGCAGCGTGTTGTTGGTTTCCTGGATGCGCGCCATGCGGCGGCGATGCAGCTCGCCGAGCGCAGCCACCACCACGCCCGTCAGCGCGGCGATGACGGTCAACCAGTCTTTTTGCGTCATCATGCCGACGCCACCGAGGAGCAGCGACCAGAGGTATACCGTCCAGTTCCAGGCGCGGTTTATCAGCTCCATAGTTGTACGGTCTCCTTTGTCGCGGCAGTGCTGATTTCCGGCAGCTCCACCACCTGGCCGGCGTCGAGAAAGATCTGACCGGCCAGCGCTTTATTGGCGGCAAGGACGATCTCAGTCACCCCCTGCGTGGTGCCGTAGTAGCGCTGACATAACAGGTCCACCGTGTCGCCCTGCAACGCTTTGACTTTCATCAGAACGCCTCCGCAGAATTGCGCACAGTGCCGCGAATATCGGATATCGCCCAGCGGGCATCGCGCCACATGTCATCCGACTGTGAGAGCAGCGCGGCCGCGCGCTTTTCCCCGGCGTCGCCGGTGGTATCCACGTCACGAAACGTTCCGAGGATATGCGCGCGGGCAATGCTGGACGCCGCGCGGCGGAAGCGATGCACCTTCACGCTTTCGCCGTCGATCTCAATGGCCGGAACATCGGCGAGGCTACTGTAACCAGCGGCCACCTGCTCCGCCTGCCAGTCGGTTAGCTGTTCGATGACGTGCGCCACGCCTTCGATAACGGCTTCTTTCAGTCGTGAAGTGGTCACCGTGCCGGTGATGCGCATCTTTTTGCGGACGTCGCTCAGCGCGATTTCGGGCCAGAACGCGCCAGCGGTGACTTTTTCCCAGCCGTCGTCAACGTCCGGCACATCCTCCGCAGAGGGGGTTACTGTGCGAGGGGCTACAAGGCTCATCGTGTAGTCTCCTGAAAAGGTGGCGGTGAGCGGACGGAGAAAAGAAAACGCAATGCGTTGCAGATCTCCGCCCGCGCCGCCAGCGCACGGGGCGCAAGTCGGTTATTTTTTGGCGGCAGGCGCTTTTTTCGTGGTTGTTTTGCGCACTGCCGGCTTCCGGGTTGTACTTTTGCGGGCGGTTTTTGCTGCTGTTTTCTCAGCTGGCACCGCCACTTCCGGCGGTGCTGCAGCGGCCTCGCCCTGCCCGCCATCTCCTGTGCCGTCGGCATCATTCTTTTCAGTGCTGGCATTCGCTGCGGCGGCCTTCTTCAGCTGGCTGGCGAGCTTGTCGATCAGCTTTTTCACCCCGGCGCTAGGGTCCATGATCAGCGCGGTGCGCAGGAGCTCTAACGCGGTTTCCTGCTCGGCGGGCGTCCCGTTGCGCAGCGCAAAGGCGCGGGCCTTGTGGAGTTTGGCGCGTACCATGTCCGGCATATCGCTGCCGGCGGTAAACTCCGCCACGTCATCGAGCACCGCCAGATATGGCGTCACGTCGGTGCTTTCATCCGCTTTGACCTGGATCAGAATCGGGTCGCAAAGCTCATCGACCAGCGCGGTTGCGGCGGTGCGGTTGAAACGGTCAGGCATCGCCAGGTTATGGGCGATGACGTATCGCCCGATGCGCGCTGCCAGCGGGTAATCACGAATATCAATCGCCCAAATCATCAGGCGCGTGATCACCTCATCCTGGCGGCCGCTGTTGCCTTCGAGCGTGCCCTCGATCCACCCCTCGTAATTGGGTAGCAGCTGGCGTTTGAGCGCGGCTTTCGCCTGCTCACCCTGAATCTTTTTCAACGCGGCCATATCCATGCGCATGCGGTGCAGGATCTGCTCATGCGCCGTTCGCGCCGTATCGGACAAATCGGCCGCCTTGCCATGACGTTCAGCCATGACGCGTTGAAAATGTTTTTGTGCCGGTGTCAGCATCATTTCTTCCCCGATTAACGGGGGCCCGCGAGGCCCGCCAGTGTGCGGTTACTCGCCGCCTTCCGGCGCTTCGGCAAACGTAATGCCGTCAATAAACGCAACATTGCCGTAGTCCTCGATCACGAAGTCATCGTTAGAGGACTGATACGTCGCAATGCGGTTGTACTCCGGCTCTTCCTTGATGGTCCGGCGCAGGCCGCCGCGCTGGTAGTACACCGACAGATTTTTAAACGGCGTGATCAGGATGCCGTTCACCGGGAAATACGGCGCGATGAAGGTCGGCATATTGCCGACACGCTCCTGCGCGACAATCAGCTGACCGGCCAGCATTTCGGTGTTCGGGTTGGTCTGGCTCATCGCGTTGATGGCCGGGAAGTTGCCGGTTGTCAGCAGGTCGCCCGCCAGGATGACGACGTTGTCCGGGTTGCGCTTGTGCCACTCATCCATAAGGCTGTTTTTGGCGTCGTACACGGCGGCGCCCAGGTTGCCGTAGGTGCCTTTTGTAATGATCTTGTTGTCCTCATCACGCGCGGTGACGGTGACACCGGAGATCACACGGTGCGGCGCTTCGGTGCGGATTTTTTGCAGCCAGCCGATGCCGCAATCCTGCAACAGCGGGTTGGCTGCACGGTCTGACGGGTCGTTATAGCTGGTACCGTTAAAGCCGATCATGATGCGGTCAAGCGACATCTGACGGGCCATTGCGGCGCTGATCAGCGGCTGGAAATTCGGCATGTGCGCCCAGGCATCAAGCTGCTCATAACCGATCCCGTAGTCGTAGTTGACTTTGCGGCACATGTAATCAAACGGTTCCATCGCATGATTCTGGCCTGGGTTGCGGCGTGTGGTGGTGCTGTTGTTCACACCGGCCAGGGGCCCTTTGCTGCCAATCAGTATTTTCTGGCCGATCTGCTGAGTCACGCCAAACACGTTAATTTTGCTCAGGAAGGAATCACTTTCCTGCGCGGCCTGTTCCATGCGCTGTTGCCGGGAGGGATCTACTGCAAATTTGGCAGCAATCGCCGCGGGCGAGACGCCGTTTAATTTCGCCTGGTGCGCGATGTACTGATCAAACAGCTGGCGGGTATTATTTTCCATGTTCTCTGCTCTCGTAGTGATTATCAGTAGTCAGCCAGCTGCGCGTTCGCGCCGCCGTTAGCCGCGGGTCGCTGGCTAAAGTTGGCGTCAGTGTTGCCGAGCTGCTGACGCAGTGCGTCGAGGTCGCTGGTCAGCTTCTGGATGGCGGCTCTATCCTGCTGGCGCTCCTGCTCGATGGTGCTGAAGCGGTCGAGCTGGTCGGACTGCGCTTGCGCCACGGCCTCGACGGCCTGATGCACCTGGCTGAAACGCTGATCGTCGGTTTTCTGCCCCTTTCCGAGAATATCCATCACGCGGGTGTACCATTTGGCGCCCTCGTCGCTGCGCTGGGTGGCCAGTTCGATCATTTCGGCCTCAATCGCCTCGGTGATCATCGGCGCTTCCGCCTGCTGATTATTGAAAGCCATCACCTGCGCGCGCTGCTGCGCGGCAAACTTCAGGCGCTCGGTGCCAAGGCTTGCCGGGGTGTCAGTCATCGCCAGGCCCATCATGTAAGCCTTGCCGTTGAGGGCAAACTGCGGGTGCAGCTCAATACTGGAGTAGACCTTCTGACCTTTATCGGTCATCTGCTTCATGCGCTCGGAGGGTTCGATCTCCGCATAAAGCGCGGTGCGGCCGGCCAGTGGCCCATCGGTAATGTCCTCGACGCTCAGCGCCACTACATCCCCCATCGCGCCGAAATCACTACCCGGATACGGGGAGAGGTAGTGCTCGATATTTACCCGCGCGGCGTACACCTCAAGGTTGTAGTTCGCCGCCGCATCGCGGAGGTGTTGCGGCTGGATTTCGCGGCCATCGACGGTATTCCCGGAGACGGCAACGCGAAACTTCTTACGGGGTTTAGTTGTGCCTGCCATGTTCGTTTACTCGCTGGTTTTTTGAGTTCCCGGAGATGATGGCAGGGGGTGCCGTGCGCTCTCAACGCGTTGTTGTTGTGAGGGTTCCGCCACAACCAAAAGCGGGCGAAAGGGCACGCGCGCGCGGGTTAATCTCCCCGGCAGGAAGCGAGGAGGATTAATGGCGATTGAAGAAGCATTCATCATGCAACGTGCGCGACAGCTTTACTGGCAGGGATACCCGCCGGCGGAAATCGCGCGCCTGATGGGGATTAACCAAAACACGGTTTATTCCTGGAAAAAACGCGATGAGTGGGACACCACGCCACCGATCCAGCGCGTCACGACGTCCATTGATGCCCGGCTGATCCAGCTCACCAGTAAGGACACAAAGACCGGGGGTGATTTCAAGGAGATTGACCTACTGACGCGACAGCTCAAAAAGCTGGACAACGGCACGCCTGCGACGCAGCCGAAGAAGAAGATCCGCAAGAAACAAAACTTCTTTTCAGAGGCGCAGATCTCCGCGCTGCGGGCCAACATTATCGACTCGCTGCACTCGCATCAGAAAGGCTGGTATGAGAATCATCACCACCGCAACCGCATGATCCTGAAAAGCCGCCAGGTTGGGGCGACATGGTATTTTGCTCGCGAGGCGCTGCTGCGCGCGCTATCCGGTGACGTGAAATACAAGCATCAGCTCAACCAGATATTTTTATCGGCCAGCCGCCGCCAGGCGTACCAGTTCCGCAGCTTCATTCGCTCCGCAGCGGAGGAAGTGGACGTTGAACTAAAAGGCGGCGACATGATCCAGCTGTTTAACGGTGCCGAGCTGCACTTCCTCGGCACGTCCGCAGCAACCGCGCAGTCCTACACCGGCAACCTGTACTTTGACGAATTTTTTTGGGTCGGTCAGTTCACCAACCTGAAGAAAGTGGCCGGCGCAATGGCAACCCTGAAGGGGCTGACGCGTACCTACTTCTCCACGCCGTCGGCGGAGAGTCACGAAGCGTACCCCTTCTGGACGGGTGAAGCCTTCAACAAAGGGCGAAGTCACGGCAAGCGGATTGAGTTCGACACGTCCTGGAAGACGCTCAACAGCGGGTTGATGTGCCCGGATAAAATCTGGCGCCAGATCGTCACGTTGCAGGACGCGATCGACAACGGCTGGGATCTGACTGATATCGACGAAATCCGCGACGAAAACAGCCCGGAGGAATACGACAACCTCTATGGGTGCCAATTCATCAAGAGCGGTGAAAACGCTTTTGATTACAACCAGCTGATCAACTGCGGTGCGGACGGTTACGACGACTGGCCCGACTGGCGCCCGTATGCCTCCCGCCCGATGGCCGATCGTCCGGTGTGGATTGGTTACGACCCCAACGGGTCGAGCGGCAAAGGTGACAGCGGCGCCATCTCCGTCAACGCCGTGCCGATGGTGGCCGGCGGCAAGTTTCGCACGATTGAAACGCAGCGCATACGCGGCATGGAGTTCGAAGAGCAGGCCAACCTCATCATTGGCATGCTGACACGCTACAACGTGCAGCACATCGGCATTGATGGTAGCGGCATTGGCGAGGCGGTCTATCAGATCGTGAAGAAACATTTCCCGGCGGCGGTTTGTTATCAGTTCTCCCTCGCCAGCAAGCGCATGCTGGTACTGAAGATGCAACAGCTTGTACGCGGCGGGCGCTGGGAGTATGACCGGGGCGAGTACGACCTGATCACCGCGTTCAGTTCGGTGCGCAAGGTTGTTACGCCCGGCGGACTCATCACTTACGACACAGACCGATCACGCGGCGTCAGTCACGGCGACGTCGCCTGGGCGACGATGCTCGCCACTATTAACGAGCCGCTGGGTCAGGAAGGCGGCAGCGGCATGACAGTTACGGAGTATTAACCTTGAGCAAACGAAAACCACGCGGCAGGCAGTACGCCCGGGAACAAGCCGACCTCGCCGCAGCGTTAAAGGCGGCGCCCGACCTGAATGCGTTCACGTTCGACGGGCCCTGGCCGGTGAGTGGCGCCCACGACCTGCTGGATAACATGTACTGCGCCGACAACGGGCGGTATTACGAAACGCCGGTTGACTGGTACGGGCTGGCGCGTCAGTTCGGTTACGCGAGCTGGCATCAGTCCGCGCTGTACTTCAAACGTAACGTGCTGTCAGGGTGCTTTATCCCGCATAAGCTGCTTTCCCGTCAGGCGTTCAGCGCCTTTGCGCTGGACTGGTTTGTATTCGGTAACGGGTATCTTGAGATGCGAAAGAATCGCCTGAATGGCCCGCTGGGGTTTCGCAACTCGCTGGCTAAATATACCCGCCGGGGTTCCGATCTCGACACGTACTGGTTTATCCAGGCCGGGCTACAGGATCACCCGTTCATCCCCGGCTCAGTGTGCCACGTCCTAAACCCGGATATACACCAGGAGATCTACGGCATGCCGGAGTACCTCGCCGGCCTGCTGTCTGCCAACCTGTCGCACTCTGCCGACAAGTTCCGCAAGCTCTACTACGATAACGGATCGCACGCAGGGTGCATCGTCTATGTAAACAGCGCGATGGCCGATCAGGAAAGCCTCGACAAGCTGAAGAAGACATTGACCGACACGCGGCGAGGAGGGGCATTTAAAAACATCCTGCTGCATGCGCCGGGTGGCGGCAAAGACTCGGTGCAGATCCTGCCGTTCAGCCAGATCACGGCGAAGGATGAGTTTGTTGGGGTGAAGACCTCCACCCGCGCCGACATGCTGGCCGCCCATCGCGTGCCGCCTCAGTTGATGGGCGTCATCCCGGAGGGTAGCGGTTCCTTCGGTGACATTGAGAAGGCGGCTCGCGTCTACGCCATCAATGAACTGACGCCAGTCATGGAGGCCATGAAGCATGTCAATGACTGGCTGGGCGAAGAGGTGATCCGCTTCAACCCTTACGCCCTGCTCGACGCCGCGCAGTAACACCAGGCAGCACCGCCATTCCCGGCGGTGCGGTGCCGACCTGCAGCACCACCATTCCTGGCCATGTCGGCCAGCCTGCAAAACCTCAATGTCATATCCCCAACCAGACTCCGCCGGCGCCATTCCGAGGGCCGATCAGGCCCTCGCGGGCCTGATGCACCGTGATGGTGCGCGCCCGGCAGGTGGCTTTTGGCGAAGCATGCCGACCCCTTCCCTACCCCCTTTGCGCGCGCTTGCTCCCCCGCCTCGCCTGCGCGCTAAACATGCCTCTTTTTGTGCACTTTGTTGAGCCCGCCCAGACCCCGCCATTGCTGGCGCTGCATAGCAAAAACGACGCTTCGAAAATTGTGCAAATTTGTGCATATTTTTGCATTAACTCTCCAGCAGGTGATGAGTTTTTACTGCACCGGTTGTTGAGACTCTTTTTTCAACTCTTCTTCACAGTGGGTTAAATATCTTGAGGAAATGCCCATTTTTTTTGCTGTAACTACAAAGTTACTGTCGATGCTATCTTCATTTCCTAAAAAAACATCAATGCAAGCAATCAGCCTCCCACTTCTTTTTAAAAGTAACTCCAGCTTGAGACGCATCATTTCGGGTTTTGCATCTTTACTTTCTGAAGTTAACCATTCATTGACCTCAAGAACTTCCTTGACCGTTGCATACGCTCTACATAAATGATTCTTCTGTTTGTCATTCAAACCTAGCAACACTTCATGGAAATATTTATCAAAGCATACCGAGCTATATCGACCAGTAAGTGCAATTGCAAAATTCTCACTATGATACATGGAGTTCAACATATCATGAGCGCATTTAAATGATTCCTCCGCTACTTCCTTAAGATAATTCACCTCCCATTTAATGCAATTTAAGTATTTTCTCTTTTTTGTTATACCGCTCAACCAATCCTTTATCAAAGTTAAAGAAAAACCAACACTAACACCCAACAATGATGCATAAATCGCTGTCATTGCTGTGTTTCCCTGCGTTTTGCCAGAGACAAGTTTAAGTATTTCACTCAATTTATAAGATAATTCAAAAAACATAAAATCATTCATTATCTGTCCTTAAAAATAAAATTTAACAAATAAACAATCACTTGTTTTGTTAGTATGCCTTCATTGTGTATAACGCCCTACCTGCCTACAAAAATGTATCAACCTCACTTAAAGCCACCATGATAGCCAGTCTTTCCGCGGGTGGTAATGCCGCATACTTATCTTTCCACCGTTGCGCTTTTCGCTTAATACGGTAGCGATCATTGTAGTCTTTACCGGCGAATGTATGCGAGTAGGCACGACCCTCCGGGTAGTTCATCCAGATTTTCTCCGTTCGCACACCGCCGCGCGTCATAGCCTGGAACTCCTTGCTACGCCAGCCTGCCAACAGGTGATCATACAAATCTGACGGGTAGCCAGATAAAATCACGCTGATGTTATCGGGAAGATCGCGTAAACGCATCAGCAATCGTTCATGGTCTTCAACAGAATATTCATGGCGATAGCGCACGTAACTGCTGCGCGTTTTATGAAGGTACGGCGGATCGGCATAGATAAGTACGCGACCGGCGGAAGAAAAATCAAAGCGTTCTAAGAATGTCACCGCATCGCCAACATCAATAAACAGGGTATCAGCCAGTCGATCCAGAAAATCAGGGTGCTCCTGGTTAAATGCCTCGACGGTTTCCGGATCGATATCGATTCCCCAACTATGCCGCGCCGGGGGCTTGCGCAGCATCACCGCGCCGCCGCCCAGGTGCGTTTCAATGTAGGTATCATGCGGCGGCATCTCGGCAATGATTTTTTGATAAACGCCGCTGGCCGCTTTGCTTCCCAGATAGCTCATACTTTCTCTCTCCCGAAATTAACCTACAGTATCGCCAGAAATGACGCTGCTCGATGTAATGGCCAACACGGTCAAAAGTGACCATGCATTACTGAATAATCAGTGGTTTTTCCGTTTTGCTGCCTTCTTCCAGCGCGTGACCAGGTCACGCACTGCCATATATTCGGAAGTTGGTTTATCTTTCTCGCCAGCGCGCCATACTTTCACTTCACGCAACCGACCGTTGTCCGCGGCGAGCAGTCCGCCACCGTGGCGGACGCGGGCGCCGTCGGCGATTGACCGTACGACGTCATCACTGACGAAAATTCGACAGTCACGGAGCTGCGCGTCGATGCTGGCGATCATCTCTTCGGAGATGCCGTTTTTTTGCGTCGCTTCCTGTTGCTGCGCCTGGCGCAATGCGGCTTCGGCCTTTTTCTTCTGATATTCCGCAACCGCAGCGGCATAGTTATCTGCGCGCTGTTCCGCCTCGATCTGCAGTTGCTCGCGCCAGCGCTGCTCGGCCTCTTCCGGCGTCAGGCTCATGTCTTTCGCGGCGGTAACTATTGGCCCCCATGTCAGCTCGCTTTCGTCATCAATCGACGTGCGCAGGCTGCGCGCGGTGCGCATGAAGGCTTGATCTGAACTTTCCTGGGCGGATTTTCTTAGCCTGCTGGTGATCTCCTGCCTTTGCTGGCGTGAATATCGCCTTAAGTCTTCGATATTCAGCGGAAGTTGTGTCACTGAAGTGTCGTCTGACGCAGTTTTATCAGCTGGCGCCGTCGTTTCTGACGGTGGTTTTTCATCCGAAGCGGAGCGCTCCGTACAGTTATTGACAGAACTCCGAGGGGCCGCTGCGCGGCCTTCTAAGGTCAAATTCTCGACCGGCGACGGCTTGCGCTTCGGCACAATTTTGTATTCGGTGGTGCGGGTAAAAATGACGGATTCACGGATGGTGAGAGGGCAGTAGACACCGGTTATTTTGGCGACTGTGTCACCATAATCATTACCCTCCTCGGTGTATTCGTAGCTGAGACGAACGCGCAGGCAGTCACGAGGCACCAACGGGCCGCCCTGGGCGTTGGTGTACCCCGGCCAGTCCGCCGCGTCAGCAGCTGCGCGAGCCTCTTCGATCTCAGGATGTAGAACCAGCTCGCGGTTACCTAACCGGCGCAGCTCGCGCCAGGTGGTCACCGGGGCGCCGCCGATCTGCTGAAACTGGCGGATATTCCAGCGCGACGCCCACGCGCGCACGCGCTTTGCCATCTCTTTGACAGGCTGGCCGGATTCGTCGTCCATCTCGCCGTCCATGCCGTAGCCGTCGATATTTTTAGAGATGTACTTCGCGATATATCCCGTTGCAGAGCCAAATTTTTCATCAATCGGCTTAACGGTAAAACGGTGCTCCTGCGCCCCCGGCTCATTGCCGTCCTCTTTCAGCGCATACTTGCGAAAAATAGCAGTTGCATACTCCACCTCTTCCGGACGCAGGAATAGCAACAGGTGCCAGTGCGGAGTTGCATCATGGTGCGGCTCGGCGACACGAAAGCCGAAAGTACGAATACCCTCTCGGCCCCATTTCGCACGAACTCGCGCCCAGACTTTGCAGAGGTATTTCTGCGTCTGACGAGGGCCAGCGTCGCGATATTTGTCGTTGCGCTTGCCAGAATGCACATGCGTGGCGTGGTAACGTGACGGCGCGGTTAGCGTATAGAACATGCCAACCAAACCCATTTCGGTTGCCATATCCTCAAACCCGCGCATTCGCACCATCAGCTCAGCGCGGGCGTTTTTGGGGTTGGACGTGCTCCCCATGACCTTGTCCAGCAAAGAGCTGCGCTCGCCAGTGTCCTGATCTTCCAGCTCCATCGCCTGAAGGTATTCGAAATTCGCTTTTTTCTGGGCTATCCACTCTTTGAAGCACGGATCAGAACAATACGGCGACGCTACCTTACTGACATAGCCCGCGGCGATCATGAGGTGCTCGCGCCAGCAGTCGTGTATCCGGCGGATTTTACCTAACCACCACTTTTCCGACTGAAGGCGCGCAACGGCACGCAGCGCCTCTTCGGCCTCCAGCTTCTCTTCGCAATAACGGCTCCATCCAGGGATCGCGATATTGAGCGCTGTAGCCTTGCTGGCGATGTAGCCGTAGGCGTAGAGCGTGCCAAACTCAACATCGGCGGTCTTCTCGTACTGGAAATCAAACTCGCGCATAAACTCGCTTTTCATCAGGTTTGCGAGCTTATAGGCCAGTCGTTTCAGGCGTTTTTTGTCCGCCCAGGGCAGCAGGTGAAAATCATCACGGAGAGGCGCAAGGAGCGCGGGGAGTTCGCTCTGCGGTAGGTATTGGGCGTTTACCGCGTCGACGCGTCGTAACACGTGCCGCTCAAACGTGCTGAACAGCCAGCGCACGGCCTCTTTTGGATCGTGACGCTCCAGCGATTCCAGGCGCAGAGAGAACCGCTTGCGGATAAACACCGGTAGAGTCTGAACCCGGCGGCGCAGGTAGTGGGCGCGTCCTTTGCGGTCGAATGCTTCACGCGCGGCACCTTCGCGCGGGCGCATGGGGGTACGATAAACTGTATCGACCAAATCCGCATAGGCGAGCGTCTTCCGCTCGCCTTTCGGGGTGAGATACTCAATCGCAGAATCTGCAACGCTATTGGGGTTAATAGCCTGCCGTTTGGCGTTCCAGCTCCATGCTAAAGCGGCGGAATCAGACATGATCCACCGCTGCCATATAGGACTTTATGAACGCTGCCGCCGCTTCAATGTTGATAGCGTTTCCGTAGGCGCGCAGTCTTCCCACTCTGGCGGGAATCCCATCAACCAGCGGGAATGATCCGGGTCTAACTGGCCGCCACTTTCCATCACGGCAGTACAGCCAGTCAGCATCTCGCCAGAAGCCATTAACCGGACCGGCTCTGCGAGCTGCGCCGCCACATCCAGCCTGTCCGTCGATAGTTTCCCGTTCCGCGTCCGTCCGCCCTGATAACCGCCCTTCCCGTCCGTTGCCGTCGGTGTCGGCCATGCCGTCAATCTGGCAGCACCGCCCAGCGTAGTTCCCCTCTTTGGTGCATTGGCCGCCGCACCCGATCCCACGACCTGATTGTTGTCTATGGTCGTTGGCGTGGGCCAGCCAGCTAATAATGCTGCTGTCTGAAGGTTTCCCCCCCCCTGTCGGTTGAAATTCCCCGCACCTCTCCCATTGCTCGCGATCGGCGTCGGCCACCCAATAAGCTCTGTCTCGCTGGTGCGGCGCGCCGACGCTCGCAGACGGAAACGCAACCGCCCCGAAGGCATAGCCCAGGGCTTCCACGTCAGCTTGTACAAGGTCGATCCAGTCGTTCGCGTCAGAGCTGCCAGATTGCTCGCCAAAAACCACGACAGGGAGGCGCTGGCCGACAAGCCAATGTGCGGAGGGCCATAAGTGCCGCTCGTCAGCAAACCCAAGCCCCTTGCCTGCCTGGCTGAAAGGCTGGCAGGGGCATGATGCTGTCCATGCCGGGCGACTGTCGGGCCATCCCGCGCGACGCAGCGCGAGAGACCATCCGCCGATCCCGGCGAAGAAATGGCACTGATTGAATCCGGTAAGGTCATTGGGGGTTACATCCTCAATTGAACGGGTATCAACGACGCCCGGCGCAATATGGCCGGCGTCGATAAGGTTGCGCAGGTGCTGCGCCGCGTGGGGGGCTATTTCGTTGTAATAAGCAGCCACATCGCCTCCCACACCACAGAGAAAACACGAAAGGCGAGATAGCCCATCGGAAGCCAGAACAGCAGCGAGCAGAGGGCGATACAGATAACGGTGTTGCGCCAGAAGCGGCGGTAATTGGTTTCTTCGTTCATTTGCGGCACCTCAGATCGTCACCGTGTCGCCGGGCTTAACCTGGCGGGCTTCTTTTTCGCTGTCGCGGATGATGGTCGCGTTGCTGAAATCGCCGTAGCACACCACCTCCACCTCGACGATCCAGAAATGGCGATATGGACGAACGTCCAGAACTCGCGTCACAACGGCATCAAGCGTGTTCATCAGATGACTCCCCGTTATCGAATCCGGCGGCCAGGTCAAACCCGATCCACGTCGTCGCCGACCGCAGGTGTTCAGTGGTGCTCGTCCAATCTCCACATGCGCCAGGGTTGCAACCCACATCGCCGCGAAGAACGCCGATCACTTCGCCGGCCATATCGCGGCTTTTGGCGCTGACAGAGCGGCGAACGCTCAAGGCGTGGAGGTTGAAAGCGGAGTAGATCTCGCGGGTTTCTGGGGTGTCGCTGTTGGATATCACCGCGCGGGTGCCGTGCTGGCGATGAGCATCGAGCAGGGTTGCAACCAGGTCGCGGTGATCGTCCAGGGTAAATGGCCTGCCGTAGGCGGTGAAGTTGGCGGTTTTGCTGGCCGGGATATAGGGGGGGTCGCAGTAAATAACCGCGTCATATGCCAGTTGCATGACGTCAGGGATGGTGTGACGAAAATCGCCATCGATGAAAACGGCTTTTGTGTCGTTGGCCTTTTCGGCAAACCGGCGCATTTCATCAGCCGGAAAGTAAGGTGCGGCATATTTCCCGAACGGGACGTTATGATCACCCTTCTGATTGATGCGATATACCCCGTTAAAGCAATGGCGGTTCAGGTACAAAAACAAAGTGGCGTACAGCAAAGCGGCATCGGCTTTGCCTGTGTCGCTCCACTGCATGGAGTTAAATAGTGCCCGGCGCTTGTAATACTGCTCTTCGTTATTGCCTCCCAGAAACATTCCGCGTGCAGTGTCGAGCAGTCTCCCGGTGTCAGAGGTCAATACGCGAAAGAAGTTAATCAGCGCGCGATTGCTATCGCAGAGAACATAGCGGCGGTATTCCGTATTCATAAATACGGTGCCGCTGCCAACGAATGGCTCTATCAGGCAATCGGCTTTCGGAAGGTGCTTCAGTAGCTGCGGCATGACGCGAGCTTTACCGCCCGCCCATTTGATTGGGGACTTAATCACGGTTCGCCTCCATCACGGTGTATTTGGCGATAAGTGGATCGAAAGTCAGTATTGCCATCTGGATCATCAGGCGGCCGATGGCCACACCTTCAAGAGCTCCTACCGATGCCGCATTTTTAATGCTGACTTCCTTCGCTTCACGCAGAGCGGCCACCGCGCCCTGGGCGTATTCAGGTGATCGGTTCATTTGCGGTATTCCTGGTTGTAGGTTTCGTGGGTCATGAGTCGCCACTGCTGGCCGCCGTTCTTGCTGAGCAAGCGCCAGCGGCGACCAATGTGGATCACGAGATAGGCGTGCGGCATGACGCGAGAGAAATTGCGCTGACCGCGGGCAAAACACCTCAGGGCGGCTAGCGCCCTGTTGCAGACCGGCAGCAGTGCGCTGCAAATGACGGAGAGACGCGGATGCATGGCGGCCCTCACAGCGATTCGAGATGTGGGTTAGTCAGGCGCTGCCAGATCTCGCAAACCTGCTCTGCGCGATAAACGGCATCAGTCAGTAGGCGTCCTGTAGAGCGGCGCGGATGCGGGGCATAGCCGGTAACGCCTGCGATATGAATTAGGGTTGAGAGACTGCGAACTTCAAATGCCGGCAGGTATCCCAGCGGCAAGCCATGCCGAGAAATGGCATGCGCCAGTGCTGCAACGCTGAGCGAATCGCCGGCAGACCAGCAAAAGAGCTTCTCGTGCTTTGACGTTGTTGATGAAATGAAACGGCAGGCGCCCGCAACGGCATCGAGCGCGGTGCACGTTGCATTGATGACCTCGGCCCGTTGCGCAGAATCGCCTTTCATGAGCTGCAATACCGCTTCGGGATAAATACCACCGGCTGTCCTGATATCAACGGCGCGATAGTATTCCGGGCCCATCTTCCCGGTTGACGGCTCAAAGAAAACACACTCAACAGCAAAAATGGGCGAGTCAGGAGATTTACCCAATACGCGAATATCTAACATGACGTTATTCATTGCTTGTTACCCTCACTGATTGAAAGCTCGCGGGCGTCGGCCCACTGTTCGATTGATGAATAAATCTCTTCCGGGGTGGCGTTTTCCTTTTTCAGCTGGCCGATAAAAATATGCAGCAGGCCCAGAAGGTGGGCGCGTTCGTGCTTCCGAGCGTTGGCGCTTATTTCCACAAACTCCGGATCGCTTATTCCGCCATCCAGTTTTATTGACGTGATCGACATGCGACCTCCTGAAAAAGGCAAAACGAATCCCCGGCAAAATGAATGCCGTTATTTTTAACGCTGGTTAATTAATGATTAGGGCGCGATTTTCTTTCTTTTAACCTGTTTAAATATCCTTTCGTGCCAGTAATACAAGAAATCAATAAACGTCATTCGCGCACGTTCGTGATTACCGCGAATTTCTTTTTCCAGGCCGTAAATAATTAAATCTATTGACGGGCTGTTTGCTGGTACGCCAATGACGCAACCATTTTTCAGGTGAACAGTAAAACCCTGCTCTGCGTTCTCTACTGCCTCGCGGATCAGCATTTCCTGTGCCCATGAAGTTTTCTCTTCAGTGAACATGGCTCGCCGTTACCCCCGAGAGTAGAGTTGTGGTTTTCTCATTCGGCGGGGGATGCCCGCCATATTCGCCATTGTCTCTTTCAGCTGCTGCATCATCTCCGGTGTCACCTCAATAGACACCGCAAGAGGCTTAGCAAACATCAGTGTTTTGGTTTCGACATCGTGCGGCTCTGCGTCGATTGACAGCAGGTCGTATGGCTTCGGGATATCACCGTTGGTGATCGTAATGATGATGTTGCGCAGCTCTTCCAGCGTGGCTTCATCGTTTTCGCCCTGGAGCATCGCGAAGTGATAAAGGTGGGACACGCCGTGGCGTAAAAGTTGATGTGAATAATCGTGATTCCATTCCAGAAACTCTTTATTGAAATGGAAGCATTGCAGCAGTGAGTTAATTTTGTCGGCGTATTCTCTTTTCATTTTCTGCCTCGGCTATTTAATGAATGGTGAAACGTTTGTTATTCATAATTCGGTCTATCGTTTTGCAGGCTTCAGCTAACGCAAAATCAATTCCGAAAAAATCACCATCTTTCATAATTTGATAGCGCTTCTTGCCTACCCTGCGCGGTAATACGCGGATAGTGAAACCGCAACAAATTCCGGCGTGCTTATTTATCCAGGTAACTTTCGGCAAGTCATCACCCGTAATTCCGCTCCCTTTCGGCATGACCATCCCCTTTAGTTCATTGACTCTACAAAGCGTTCGGCTTTGTAGCGGGCGTTCATGTAGATGGCGAGCAGGTTCACTTCCCGCTTTGCTCGCGGGCGAGCCTGGATGATCGGTAAGCGACCATCATCTGCGCGGTGCTGAACTGCCTTCAGTGTTAATCCGGTGCGTTTTGCATAGTCGGCCAGGGACTCAGAAACACGATCGCCGAATGGGTAATCTCCCGGCAAATCCCTGATTTCAGGTGGCGTGGTGGCTCTTCTTGCGTTTCTTGCCATGTGCTATCCTGCCTTATTTGGGTAATTTAGGGTCATTTGGTGTACTTATAAGTACACCACGATTCGAATCTTAGTGTACTTAAAGGAACACTGTCAATGAATCTTGGCGAAAAAATAAGAGCTATTCGCGAAGCTGAAGGCTTAACAAGGGATGAGTTCGGTGCACTGCTGGAAATCCCCATAGGCACTCTTCGTCGTTACGAAACCGGGCGGATTGAAAACATAGGCGGTGACGTTCTAATCAAAATTGTTAATCACACTAACTTTCATAAGTACATGAATTGGTTGATGACGGACAAAACCGATGAAGGAGCCGGACAAATTGCCCCTACTCTCTCCCCTGATGGGCGAGACAGCACATCGAGCCGCCGAAGCGCGAAAAAGGTTGGCTAACTGCTTTAAATATAATGGAAAGATGGGGCAAAGGTGGGATCTGTCATGAAAGGGGGATTTTCTGGTGAGTATTAAATCTCTTAAAGATGGCTATATGGTTGATATGCGTCCGCAGGGTCGTGAAGGCCGGCGTATACGCAAAAAATTCCCAACCAAATCCGAAGCGCAACAATATGAGCGCTGGATCCTGTCCTCACAACACGGGAAAGAATGGCTGGATAGAGCCCCCGACAAGCGTCCGTTCTCCGAACTTATTGAGCTTTGGTGGCGCATCAAAGGCCAGACCATGAAATCAGGTGAAAGTACCCGCCGGAAACTGGAGCGCGTTGATGAAGCGATGGGCTTCCCCACCACTGACCGGATGAATAAGAATGCCTGGGCCGAATATCGCGGAACCCGATATGCAGCGGGCATTAAGGCTAAAACGCTCAACCGCGAACAGGAAACGCTCTCTTCTCTGTTCGGTACGCTCATTGAAACCGGGAATTATCACCACGAAAACCCCTTTAAAGGCGTCTCGCCGCTGAAAGTACACGCGCATGAAATGGGCTATCTGCTGAAGTCGCAGATTAACCAGCTATTGACTACCCTGCCCGAGCCGGAAAACCTCGCGGCGCGATTAAGTCTGGCGACCGGCGCCCGCTGGGGTGAGGTCGTTAAACTAAGGCGAACACATCTTGCTCATTCAAAGGCGGTGTTCATTAACACCAAGAACAGCAAAAACAGAACCGTGCCTGTTAGTAATACGCTGTTTGATGAGCTGTGCGAGCGGGGAACGGGCGATATTTTTGCGGACGTGGATTACGAACTGCTTCGCCGGACGATCAAGCAGGTGGCTCCGGATCTACCGGACGGCCAAGGGGTTCATGTTCTGCGGCATACCTTCGCCAGCCATTTCATGATGAACGGCGGCAATATTCTGACCCTGCAAAAAATACTGGGCCACTCGAACATACAGCAAACAATGGTTTACGCACACCTTGCACCTGATTATCTTCAGGATGCCGTGCGGTTTAACCCCTTAAGCGAGGATACGGACAATGGAAGAAAAACCGGATAGCCCCCAAAAAAAAGTGATGGAAGACAAAAAAAGGGCTTTTAAAAAACTCCTAGAGTCAGTAACCCCAAAGGATTTTTTTCGCTTTCTGGATGCCAAGAACGTCACCACTAAATGTCAAGGCTGCGGGAAGGAAGGCTTGCAGGTAACTGCCACTTCAGGAAAAACCAATCTGGGTGAGTTAATGGCTGGAAAAGAAGGTATTGAGTTCGTCACATACTTCAGACTTGATCCCGGCCATCCGGGCGATAGCGACCAAAACTACTATTACAAATCTTTTTGCGAAAACTGCGGTTTTATGACCATGCATGCAGTCTCCCCAGTTCTGCAATGGCTCCAGTCGGAAGAAGATGAGGGAGAAAATGAAGATGAACAGTTATAATTCCAGCTATTCATTTTCGTCTGGGGGGATGCAGATGACAGGGGCTCGAAGGAGTGATGCATCCAATTCGGATACATCGGTAGATGGGCGTATGGGTCGTATGGAATCCGATATCTCATACATAAAACGTGATATTAACGATGTAAAAGATGACATCAAAGATGTGCGCAATGATATCAAAGATATCCGTAAGGATATGAAGGGTGACTTCAGGCTTACATTTGGTGCACTAATCGCCGTCGCTCTCGGTCTGGCGGGCCTTATGGCGCGTGGATTTGGCTGGATTGGCTGATCCACAAAGTGTCCACACCCGCCGAATTAGGCTGGGTTTTTGTGGGTAGTTTGAGGTTATCGAAATGCCGGTATTTCAGTAACTTATTGAAATACCGGCATATATGATCGGCGGAGTGATCCGCCTCAGGCTAAGTTACACCGTCACAACCGGTACGCGCGGCGCGAGCGCGCACATTAATTCATATCCGACGGTGCCGCAGGCGGCCGCGACATCGTCAATTTTGATCTCTTTGCCCCACAGCTCAACCGGCGCGCCGATCCCTGCCTGCGGGCATGGGGTCAAATCCACGGTCAGCATATCCATTGAGATGCGCCCGACCGTCACGGTGCGTATGCCGTCAACCAGCACCGGCGTACCGCTCGGCGCCAGCCGCGGGTAACCATCAGCATAGCCGCAGGCAACGATGCCGATACGCCGCTCCTCCGCCGTGCGCCAGGTTGCGCCGTAGCCGACCGCTTCACCGGCTTTCAGGTTCTGTACGGCAATAATTTCGCTGCTTAGCGTCATCACCGGTTTCAGCCCGGTGTTGGCCACGTCCTGCCACAGGCCGGAAGGCGAGGCGCCGTACAGCACGATCCCCGGCCTCACCCAGTTAAAATGCGACTCCGGATGCCACAAGGTTGCCGCCGAGTTCGCCAGCGAGCGCGGGCAATCCAGCCCTTCCGCCGCCTGCTCAATGCGCCGCATCGGCTCGACAATGCCGTCCGGGTTTTCCGCTTCGGCGAAATGCGACATTAACGTCATTTCGCTGACGTTACCGAGCGCTCGCAGCTGCTGCCAGACGATGTGCAAACGGTCCGGCATAAAACCCAGCCGATTCATCCCGCTATTCACCTTGACGTAAATATCGAGGGGCGCGTGCAGCTTCGCCTGCTGCAGCGCCTTGATTTGCCAGTTACTGTGCACGCTGGTAGTCAATCGGTATTTATCAAACAGCGCCAGCTCATCGGCATGGAAGAAACCTTCCAGCATCAGTATCGGCCCTTTCCAGCCGAGCTCGCGCAGCAGGATCGCCTCTTCAAGATTGAGCATCGCGAAACCGTCCGCGGCGCTCAGCGCGTTCCAGACCCTTGCCAGGCCGTGGCCATAAGCATTGGCTTTGACCACCGCCCACAGGCGCGAGCCGGGCGCCGCGCGACGAACAATGTGTTGATTCTGGCGTAAGGCTGACATATCAATGCTGGCCTTTACAGGACGAGACATGAAAGCTCCTTGTTAATTGTGAACGCCATGCAGATGCTGAGCGCGGGCCGGCGTAAAGCCGCGGCCGTAGCGGGCGACGGCAAGATCGTCATACGGGATCGCCGGCGTACGCCCGGAGATCAGATCGCTGATCAGCTGGCCTGAACCGCAGGCCATGGTCCATCCCAGCGTGCCGTGGCCGGTGTTGAGCCACAGATTTTTATACGCCGTGCGGCCCACCACCGGCGTACCGTCCGGGGTCATCGGACGCAGTCCGGTCCAGAAGGTTGCCTGTTCAACGTGGCCGCCGCGCGGGAACAGATCGCGCACCACCATCTCCAGGGTTTCACGCCGCGGCTGCAGCAGTTCTTTATTAAATCCAACAATTTCCGCCATTCCGCCAACGCGAATACGCCTGTCGAAACGGGTGATGGCGATTTTGTAGGTTTCATCAAGGATAGTCGAAACCGGCGCGCCGTCTTCTTCCGCGATCGGAATCGTTAGCGAATAGCCTTTCAGCGGGTAGACCGGAATATCCACCAGCCCTTTCAGCATGGCCGTCGAATATGATCCGAATGCCATCACGTAAGCGTCGGCTTTGATGATTTCAGCGCCGCACTTCACGCCGGAGATGAGATCCCCTTCATAGAGCAGTTCATCCACCGGTGTATTAAAACGGAAAGTCACGCCCGCCTGTTCCGCCATCAGGGCCAGACGCGTGGTGAAAAGCTGGCAGTCGCCGGTTTCATCATTAGGTAAACGTAAACCGCCCGTCAGTTTATGGCTCACTTCCGCCAGCGCCGGTTCAACGTCCAGCAGGCGGTTTGCCTCCAGCAGCTGGTAAGGCACGCCCGCCTCCTGCAGTACCGCGATATCGCGGGTCGCGTTTTCGAACTGCTTGTCGGTGCGGAAAAGCTGCAGCGTGCCGCCCTGCCGGCCTTCATACTGGATACCGGTGCTCTCGCGCAGCGCCTTCAGGCAGTCGCGGCTGTACTCCGCCAGGCGCACCATACGCCCTTTGTTTTCCATATAGTGGCGAGTGTCGCAGTTGCGCAGCATCTGCCACATCCATTTCAGCTGGAACGGCGTGCCATCCAGCCCGATAGCCAGCGGCGCGTGGCGCTGGAACATCCACTTAATCGCCTTCAACGGTACTCCCGGCGCCGCCCACGGCGCAGCGTAGCCGGGAGAGATCTGCCCGGCGTTAGCGGCGCTGGTCTCTTCGGCTGGCCCCGGCTGACGATCGATAACCGTCACTTCATGTCCTGCCTGGCTTAAGTACCAGGCGCTAGCGACTCCAACTACCCCACTTCCCAGTATGACGACGCGCATAGCGGCTCCGTAATCGTTAAAGAACAATCATCTGATTACAAATTGATAACTCAGATGAAAATATTATTCAACATACGCTTTATTTATGGTGACTTATCTCACAGGGTTCTGCGCCAGCACTGCCCCCGTCGGTTTACCATCTCCTGCTGCGCCTCATTTTTCTACAGAATAAAATCCTGTTTAAACCGTAAAACAACGCCTTTAAGATTGTGAAATCGCGAAGAAAAGAAAATGCGGATGCACGCAGTTTGCGACGCCGTGTTCTATGCTTGTTAAGAGGTTTTCCGTACAGAGAGAACCATCAACAACGAGGGCGCGCTAATGGCTACGATTGATTCCATGAACAAGGACACAACCCGTTTAAGCGATGGACCCGACTGGACTTTTGAGCTGCTGGAGACCTATCTGGCAGAAGTCGATCGGGTGGCGAAGCTGTATCGTCTTGACACCTATCCGCACCAAATCGAAGTCATTACTTCCGAACAGATGATGGATGCCTACTCCAGCGTCGGGATGCCGATTAACTATCCGCACTGGTCGTTTGGTAAAAAATTCATTGAGACCGAACAGGCCTATAAGCACGGGCAACAGGGGCTGGCCTATGAAATCGTCATTAACTCCAACCCCTGTATCGCCTATTTGATGGAAGAGAACACCATCACCATGCAGGCGCTGGTGATGGCGCACGCCTGCTATGGGCACAACTCGTTTTTCAAAAATAACTACCTCTTTCGCAGCTGGACCGACGCCAGCTCCATCATCGACTATCTCATCTTCGCGCGTAAATACATCACCGAATGTGAAGAGCGCTACGGCGTTGATGAAGTCGAGAAGCTGCTCGACTCCTGCCACGCCTTGATGAACTACGGCGTTGACCGCTATAAACGCCCGCAGAAAATCTCGCTGCAGGAGGAAAAGGCGCGGCAAAAAAGCCGGGAAGAGTATCTGCAAAGCCAGGTGAATATGCTGTGGCGCACCCTGCCGAAGCGCGAAGAGGAAAAGACCATTGAAGCGGCACGCCGCTATCCCTCTGAGCCGCAGGAAAACCTGCTCTACTTTATGGAGAAAAACGCGCCCCTGCTGGAGCCATGGCAGCGTGAGATCCTGCGTATCGTGCGTAAGGTCAGCCAGTATTTTTATCCACAGAAGCAGACTCAGGTGATGAACGAAGGCTGGGCGACCTTCTGGCACTACACCATCCTGAATCATCTTTATGATGAAGGAAAAGTCACCGAGCGCTTTATGCTGGAGTTTCTGCACAGCCACACCAACGTGGTGTTCCAGCCGCCCTATAACAGCAAGTGGTATAGCGGCATTAACCCCTATGCGCTGGGTTTCGCCATGTTCCAGGATATCAAACGTATTTGTCAGTCGCCGACGGAAGAGGACAGGTACTGGTTCCCGGATATTGCCGGATCCGACTGGCTCGAAACCCTGCACTTCGCCATGCGCGATTTCAAGGATGAAAGCTTTATCAGCCAGTTCCTGTCGCCGAAAATCATGCGCGATTTCCGCTTCTTTACCGTGCTCGATGACGATCACAACAACTATCTGGAAATATCCGCCATTCATAATGAAGAGGGATATCGTGAGATTCGTTCGAAGCTTTCAGCGCAGTACAACCTGAGCAACCTCGAGCCGAACATTCAGGTATGGAATGTGGATCTGCGCGGCGACCGTTCGCTCACCCTGCGCTACGTGCCGCACAACCGCGTGCCGCTGGATAAAGGACGCCGCGAGGTGCTGAAGCACGTCCACCGCCTGTGGGGATTTGACGTTCTTCTGGAGCAGCAAAACGCCGATGGTAGCGTTGAGCTGCTGGAACGTACGCCGCCGCGGCCCAATCCGCTGTAGCGCGTAAACAGCAAAACGCCCGGTGACAGCACCGGGCGTTGTTTATTCGTGGGCGGGGTCTAGCGCATATTAATCGCCAGGTCACCCGGCAAATTCTTCTGCATACGATGCCAAATCTCCCCGCTGTCATGCCCGTAGCGGCGAACGATTTCATAAACCTGTTCATGAAGCCCTTCTTCACATACTTTCGCCAGCTGATGATAGAAGCCGAGCGCCAGGCTACGCGCTTCCGGGTTGGCAAAATAGTGACGACCTATGCGGGTGTACAGACCTTTCATCCCGTTGAGGATCAGGCCGTAGATAGGGTTACCTGAAGCAAAGGCCAGACCGCGGAAGATATTATAATCCAGCTCGGCAAACGCATCGGCGTGGTCTTCAATTTCACGCGCGCTCGCCAGAACCTCCAGCGCCTTATCCGGGTGCTGACGGAAAGCGGTGCGGATAAAAATAGTCGAAATATTGGTACGCACGGACAGCAGATTATCAATCAGCTGCGGAACGCTGTCGTGATCGAGACGCGCGAGGGTTTCGAGAATATTCAGACCTGACGTTTCCCAGAAGTTGTTCACTTTGGTAGGCTTACCGTGCTGAATGGTTAACCAGCCATCGCGGGCCAGACGCTGCAACACTTCACGTAAGGTTGTACGGGTAACACCAATCAGTTCAGAAAGTTCACGTTCAGCGGGAAGAATTGAACCAGGAGGGAAGCGGTTATTCCAGATACTTTCAATGATGTACTCTTCAGCGAAACCCGCAGGGCTTTGCGCCTTAATGACCATAATAAGATTTCCATTACACAGCGTTGCTATTCGACTCATCATACCAGAGCGGCCATAAGGCAGATAGCGCCAGAAAGTAATTAAAAAGGGATCGCCGTTTCATTTTCAACTTTTCATTTCACACTTTCTGTGGCTAAAGAACGTGATGCGAAGAAAGTTGCGTCTCGTTTTGCGCAACTGGTAATCTTGCGTATAGTTACGCATAAAATCATGTTTCAGAATTTGACGGAGAAAGGATGTCTGTCGTGGAAATGTCGTATGGCCGCGCCCTGTGGCGCAACTTTCTTGGTCAGTCCCCGGACTGGTACAAACTCACTCTCATCATTTTCCTGATCGTTAATCCGCTGGTCTTTTATCTTCATCCGTTTATTGCCGGATGGCTGCTGGTTATCGAATTTATCTTCACCCTGGCGATGGCGCTTAAATGTTATCCGCTGCTGCCGGGCGGCCTGCTGGCTATTGAAGCGGTATTTATCGGTATGACCACGCCCGAGCATATTCGCGAAGAAGTGGCCAGTAATCTTGAAGTCCTGCTGCTGCTGATGTTTATGGTGGCGGGTATCTACTTCATGAAGCAGCTGCTGCTGTTCATCTTCACCCGTTTGCTGCTCGGCATTCGCAGCAAGATGCTGCTGTCGCTGGCGTTTTGCGTCGCGTCCGCTTTCCTCTCCGCCTTCCTCGACGCGTTGACCGTTGTCGCCGTCGTGATCAGCGTAGCCGTTGGCTTCTACGGTATTTATCACAAAGCCGCTTCGGCGCGGCCGGACGATGACAACATGCTCGACGACAGCCATATCGAGCAGCACTATCGCGATGTTCTGGAGCAGTTTCGCGGCTTCTTGCGCAGCCTGATGATGCACGCCGGGGTCGGCACCGCGCTCGGCGGCGTAATGACGATGGTCGGCGAACCGCAGAACCTGATTATTGCCAAAGCCGCGGGCTGGCACTTCGGTGAATTCTTCATACGCATGCTGCCGGTAAGCTTACCGGTGCTGGTATGCGGCCTGCTCACCTGCCTGCTGCTGGAGAAATTCCGCCTGTTTGGCTACGGCGAACCGCTGCCGCCTACGGTGCGCAAAGTGCTACAGGATTTCGACGATCGTAGCCGTCAGAGCCGCAGCCGTCAGGATCGCCTGCGTCTTATCGCCCAGGGGGTTATTGGCGTCTGGCTGATCGTCGCGCTGGCGCTGCATCTGGCGGAAGTCGGCCTGATTGGCCTGTCGGTCATCATTCTGGCAACGACTTTTTCCGGCGTCACCGATGAACACGCCATCGGCAAAGCGTTTACCGAAGCGCTGCCGTTTACCGCGCTGCTGACGGTCTTTTTTGCCGTCGTGGCGGTGATCATCGATCAGCACCTGTTTGCCCCGGTGATCGAATTTGTTCTCCAGGCCTCGCCGCACGCCCAGCTATCGCTGTTCTATCTGTTTAACGGCCTGCTATCGTCGATTTCGGATAACGTCTTCGTCGGCACCGTGTACATCAACGAAGTGAAGACGGCCCTGGAGCATGGGACGATCGGCCTGCCGCAGTTTGAGCTGCTGGCGGTGGCCATTAATACCGGTACTAACCTGCCATCCGTCGCCACGCCGAACGGTCAGGCCGCGTTTCTGTTCCTGCTCACCTCCGCGCTGGCCCCGCTGATTCGCCTCTCCTATGGCCGTATGGTGTGGATGGCGCTGCCGTATACTCTCGTCCTGACCCTGGTGGGCCTGGCGTGCGTCGAGTTTACCTTGATGCCGGCGACCCAGTGGATGCTGGAGCAGGGTTGGCTGGTGACGCCTCAGCTGCTGAAGTAAAAAGCAATACCCGGATCAAAAATCCGGGTATTCCATATTCGCTTACGTAATATTTTCAGACTAGCTGCTGGCGTCGCTTCGGTTTTCGTTTACACTGCCATGATTTAGCATGTTCCAGGGAAATGATTATGTTGCGATATTTAAACCAGTGCTCAAGGGGACGCGGTGCCTGGCTCCTGATGGCGCTTACCGCGTTTGTTCTTGAATTGGTTGCTTTGTGGTTCCAGCACGTCATGCTGCTGCAACCCTGCGTACTCTGTATTTACGAACGCTGCGCGCTTTTTGGCATTATGGGTGCCGGTATTGTCGGCGCCATCGCGCCAAAATCGCCTCTGCGCTATGTGGCGATTATTATCTGGCTCTACAGCGCCCTGCGCGGGCTGCAGCTGGCATGGGAACACACCATGATTCAGCTTCACCCTTCCCCCTTCCAGACCTGCGATTTCGCCGCTCGTTTCCCCACGTGGCTGCCGCTGGATAAATGGCTGCCTCAGGTATTTGTCGCAACCGGTGACTGCTCCGTACGCCAGTGGGAATTCCTGACGCTGGAAATGCCGCAGTGGCTGGTCGGGATCTTCGCCGCCTATCTGGTTGTCGGCGCGCTGGTGCTTATCGCACAGCCGTTTAAACCTAAAAAGCGCGATCTGTTTGGTCGCTAAGAACGATTGCTGATAAAGCGCTCCTCCGGGAGCGTTTTTTTTGCCTGCACGTTGACGTCGGTCACATAAAGTTGCATATTAAATGCAACTTATCGATGTTAACTAAGGAGCACATGATGTCTCATTTGCGTATTCCCGCTAGCTGGAAGGTAAAACGCTCCACCCCATTCTTTACCAAACAGAACGTCCCTGCCGCTCTGCTGACGCACCACAACACCGCTGCGGGTGTTTTCGGCCAGCTTTGCGTGATGGAAGGTACGGTAACCTATTATGGTTTCGCCGACGAACAGGCGACAGAGCCTGAAGCAAAGGTCGTTATCAACGCCGGACAGTTCGCGACCAGCCCGCCGCAGTACTGGCACCGCATTGAGCTTAGCGACGACGCGCAGTTCAATATTAACTTTTGGGTTGCAGATGACGCCGACGGTGAAAGCGGGCTATTTCACGCGAAGAAAGGCTAACTGAGCGCCTACTGCGCCCAGTCTGGTTTGTTCAGGATATGATCCTGCCAGTCAACCACCGTGGATTCTTTCACAGCAATATGGCGAACCGAGATGCGTTCGCCATGCATCGCCGCCTTCGAACCGGTTAACAGCGGGTGCCAGTGCGGCAGCGGTTGACCTTCCGCCAGCAGACGATAGGCGCAGGTCGGCGGCAGCCATTCAAACGTAGGCAGGTTGTCGCGGGTGAGCTTAATGCAGTCCGGTTCATATTCGAAACGGCGCTCATAGTTACGGCACTGGCAGGTTTTGATATTAAGCTGACGGCAGGCGACGTTGGTGAAGTAGATTTCGTCGGTATCCTCATCCATCAGCTTATGCAGGCAGCACTGTCCGCAGCCGTCGCAAAGTGATTCCCACTCCGCATCGCTCATTTCATCCAGTGTTTTGTGTTGCCAGAAAGGTTGTTCGCTCATTGGGATGTCCGTCATTGCAGTTCAGGGTGCACCTTATAACCAGTCTGGCACGCCGATGCAAGTTTTGCCGCCCGGAGAAGGCGGCAAGCGGTCGTTACAGCACGCGGGTGGTCAGCGAAAACCCGTTAAAACCGACTTCCAGCTCGTCGCCGCTGGCGAGCGGCCCCACGCCTTCCGGGGTGCCGGTCAGCACCACATCACCGGCTTTCAGGGTGAAGAAGCGCGACATATAGGCGATCAGCGGCACAATTTTATGAATCATGTCGGCCGTCGTGCCCTGCTGGCGCACCTCGCCGTTTACCTTCAGGCTCAGCGGCGTATTCTGCGCGTCGCCGTGAAATTCGCCGGCGGGAATAAACCCCGAAATCGGGCAGGAGTTATCAAAGCCTTTCGCCTTTTCCCACGGCTGCCCGGCTTTTTTCATTTTGCCCTGCAGATCGCGCAGGGTGAGGTCCAGCGCCACGCCATAGCCGGCGATGGCTTTGAGCACATGATCGTCCGTCGCCTGACGCAGCGTGCCGCCAATCAGCACCGCCAGCTCAACCTCGTGGTGCACCGACCCCAGCCCCTCAGGAAGCACCAACGGCTGGCGGATGTCGCATAGCGCCGTCTCAGGTTTAATAAACAGCACCGGCTCTTCCGGCGTCGCACTGCCCATCTCCTTGATGTGTTTTGCGTAGTTGCTGCCCACGCACACCACTTTGCTTACCGGATAATCCAGTAGCGCACCCTGCCAGTTATGATGTTGGTACATTGTTTTCCCTCTGTGGGTTAATCAGATTTATTCCCCTGTTCCGCCAGGTGTTTCTTGAGTAAATTTTCAGACGGAGGAGGGAGCTGAAGGTAATAGCCCTGATCGGCCAGCGCCTGTTTCACTTTATCCAAATCGGCGTGGATGAGTTTTTTTCGCCCATCGAGCGGTAAAATCATTGCCAGTTTGGGCGTACCGAAGCTATACATTAATTCGTCAGGAACGCGGGAGAAATCGTCCTTTTTTTCGACATATAAATAGGTTTGCTCACGTTTAGTACTTCGATAGATCACACAAAACATAGTTTTACTCGGAATTAGACCTGTGGTCACTTGCCTCTATATATGAGTGACTATAACATGCCTTTTAGTCTTCGGAATATCACCGCACTTCAGCGAGTGATAAACAGCAAATTGAGTAAGGCCAGGATGTCAAATACGCCAATCGAACTTAAGGGCAGTAGCTTCACCTTATCTGTGATTCATTTGCACGATGCAAATCCCGAGGTTATTCGTCAGGCGTTAGAAGACAAAATCGCCCAGGCTCCCGCCTTTTTACGTCATGCCCCCGTGGTGGTGAATATCAGCAGCATTGAAGATGACGTCGACTGGCGCCCTCTTCATGAGGCTATCGCGGCCACCGGCCTGCGTATTATGGGCGTAAGCGGATGTAAACTTCCTCGGCTGAAAACCGAAATTGACCGCGCCGGGATCCCTTTATTAACCGAAGGGAAAGAAAAAATTACCCGTCAGGCCGCGCCAGAACCCGTTGCCCCGCCGCCAGCTGTTAATCAGATCACAAAAACGCGCTTGATCGATCAGCCGGTACGTTCCGGTCAGCGTATTTATGCGCCACACTGTGATCTAATTGTTACAAACCATGTGAGTGCCGGGGCTGAACTTATTGCCGATGGTAATATCCATGTATATGGCATGATGCGGGGACGTGCGCTTGCCGGCGCCGGCGGCGACAGAGACGCCCAAATATTTTGCAGCAACCTCTCGGCGGAACTGGTTTCCATCGCCGGGGAATACTGGCTGAGTGATAACATTCCGGCCGAATTTTATGGCAAAGCGGCCCGTCTACGTTTAGACGACAGCGCTTTGACGATTCAATCGTTGAATTAATCCCTTTTTAACAAGGAATTTCTATGGCACGCATTATTGTTGTGACTTCGGGTAAAGGAGGCGTTGGCAAGACCACCTCCAGCGCGGCCATCGCTACTGGTTTGGCCCAGAAGGGAAAGAAAACGGTCGTTATCGACTTCGACATCGGCCTGCGTAACCTCGATCTGATCATGGGCTGTGAACGCCGGGTCGTTTATGACTTCGTCAACGTCATCCAGGGCGATGCCACGTTGAACCAGGCGCTGATTAAAGACAAGCGCACGGAGAACCTCTACATCCTTCCGGCCTCCCAGACGCGTGACAAAGACGCCCTGACCCGCGAAGGCGTAGACAAAGTTCTCGAAGAACTGAAAAAAATGGATTTTGATTTTATCGTCTGTGACTCCCCTGCAGGCATCGAAACCGGTGCGCTGATGGCGCTGTACTTCGCTGATGAAGCCATCATCACCACCAACCCGGAAGTCTCCTCCGTTCGCGACTCCGACCGTATCCTTGGCATCCTGGCCTCCAAATCCCGCCGCGCGGAAAGGGGCGAAGATCCGATTAAAGAGCATCTGCTGCTGACGCGCTATAACCCAGGCCGCGTGAACAAAGGTGACATGCTGAGCATGGAAGACGTGCTGGAAATTCTGCGCATCAATCTGGTGGGCGTGATTCCGGAAGATCAGTCCGTGCTGCGCGCGTCTAACCAGGGCGAACCGGTTATTCTGGATGACGCCTCGGATGCGGGTAAAGCCTATGCCGATACCGTTGAACGTCTGCTCGGAGAAGAACGCCCTTTCCGCTTCGTAGAAGAAGAGAAGAAAGGTTTCCTCAAACGCCTGTTCGGAGGATAAATTATGGCATTACTCGACTTTTTTCTCTCGCGGAAAAAGAACACGGCCAACATTGCGAAAGAGCGCCTGCAAATTATCGTCGCGGAGCGCCGCCGCGGCGACGCTGAACCGCACTATCTTCCGCAGCTGCGCAAAGACATTCTCGAAGTGATTTGCAAGTATGTGCAAATCGACCCGGAAATGGTCAGCGTACAGCTGGAGCAGAGGGACGGTGATATTTCGATTCTGGAGCTGAACGTGACCCTGCCGGAAACTGAAGAGTCGAAGTCCTGAGCCTGAAGGTATAAAAAAACCGGCAACGCTGCGCGAAGCCGGTTTTTCACTATGCCGTTCGGCGCTAGCGCGGGTAGTCGCTCAATAGCGCATTCAGGCGATCGGCCATCAATTCTCCGCGCCAGCCGGAAACCAGTTCAGGCTGCCCGTTGCCGTTTTTAAGCCCCCAGTGCCAGTTCAGCAGCTGGTTAATCTGTCTTCTTGAGGCCAGCAGCTCCGCGCTGACGCCCTTCTCGGCGCTCACGGTCTGCACAAGCGCTTTAATATCCTTAAACAGCTTGCGGTAGCCCGGCATGTCGATCAGGTTCTGCAGCGGCTCTGGCAGCGCCTCTTCCGGCAGCGCCTGCGCTTTCTCGACGAGGCCGATCAGCGTCTTGCCGTGGAAACGAATTTCGCTGCCCGAGAGTCCGAGGCTGTCAAGCTCCCCGAGGCTGGTGGGCATATAGCGCGCCACGTTCCACAAATGCTCTTCCCGGATCACAAAGTTGACGGCCAGGTCGCGCTCGCGCGCTTTGCGCAGACGCCACTCCGCCAGCAGCTGCAGGCAGCCCAGCTGACGAGTACGCAGCTGCCAGGCATTACCGATATCGCGCCACGCCTCGGCGGGATCCTGAATCTCCTGACGCCGCTGCTGCATCAGCTGACATTCATCCAGGGCGGCGGAGAGCCAGCCTGCGCTGTCGGTTTCAGCCATCAGCTTTCCGGCAATCGGCAGCAGGTACCAGACGTCGGCGGCAGCATAAATGCACTGGCGTTCGGTCAGCGGGCGCGCCAGCCAGTCGGTGCGGGACTCGCTCTTGTCCAGCGCCACGCCGGTAAACTCTTCCACCATCGACGCAAAGCCCCACGACATCGGGCGGCCGCAAAAAGCGGCGAGAATTTGCGTGTCGATCAGCGGCTGCGGCATCAAATGAAAAGCATTGAGGAATACTTCCAGATCTTCACTGCCGGCGTGCAGAAATTTGGTCACATCTTTATTCAGCAGCAGTTCACGCATCGGTTCCCAGTCGGTGATGACCAGCGGGTCAATCAGCGAAACCTGGCTGCCGTCGAACAGCTGGAGCAGACCGAGCTGCGGGTAGTAGGTACGAGTACGGACAAATTCCGTATCCAGCGCGATGGCGGAAACCGCGCTTGCCGCGTCGCAGACGGCGCGAAGGCCATCGTTGGTGGTGATCATCTGATAGTTCAAATCATACTCTCTTAACTTGCGCCCATAAAAAACGCCGGCTTAGCCGGCGTCTGGCGATTCACTCTTAGCTCAGGCTTTATTGTCTACTTTAGCACGGGCTTCGTCACGCAGTTCTCGACGTAAAATTTTCCCGACGTTGGATTTCGGCAGCTCATCGCGAAACTCCACCAGCTTCGGCACCTTGTAGCCGGTTAGCTGGCGACGGCAGAAAGCGATCAGCATCTCTTCCGTCAGCGCCGGATCTTTCTTGACCACGAAAATCTTCACCGCTTCACCGCTGCTGCCGGACGGCACGCCGACCGCGGCCACTTCCTGAACCCCGGCGTGCTGCATCACCACATCTTCGATTTCATTCGGATAGACGTTGAAGCCCGAGACAAGAATCATATCTTTTTTGCGATCGACGATACGCAGGAAGCCCTCTTCATCCATCACCGCGATATCGCCGGTATGCAGCCAGCCGTCCTTGATAATTTCAGCGGTCGCGTCCGGACGCTGCCAGTAGCCCAGCATCACCTGCGGCCCTTTCACGCACAGCTCTCCCGGTTCTCCCGGCGCGACTTCATTATCGTCATCATCCACCAGCTTCGCTTCGGTGGAGGGCACCGGCAGGCCGATACTGCCGCTGTGATAGTCAATATCGTGCGGATTGACGCTCACCAGCGGCGCGCACTCCGTCAGGCCATAGCCTTCCAGCAGATACTGCCCGGTCAGCTTAACCCAGCGCTCCGCCACCACCTGCTGTACCGGCATTCCGCCGCCGGCGGAGAGATGCAGTGAAGAGAAATCGAGCTGCTGAAACTCTTTGTTATTGAGCAGCGCGTTAAACAGGGTGTTGACCCCGGTCATCGCGGTGAAGGGGTATTTCGCCAGCTCTTTGACCAGGCCTGGAATATCGCGCGGATTGGTGATCAGCAGGTTCTGCCCGCCCAGCTCTATAAACAGCAGACAGTTCATGGTCAGGGCAAAAATGTGGTACAGCGGTAGCGCGGTAACAACCAGCTCTTTACCGCGGTGCAGCAGCGGCCCGTAGGTGCCGTTGACCTGCTCAAGGTTCGCCAGCATATTACGATGAGTCAGCATCGCCCCCTTCGCCACGCCGGTGGTCCCGCCGGTGTACTGGAGAAAAGCGAGATCCTGAGAGACGATTTCCGGCTTAATGTACTGCATACGGTAGCCATGCTGCAGCGCGCTGCGAAACGAGATGGCGTCCGGCAGATGATATTTTGGTACCAGCCGTTTGATGTACTTCACCACAAAGTTAACCAGCGTCCCTTTCGCCGTGGAAAGCTGATCGCCCATGCGGGTTAAGATCACGTGCTTGACCTGGGTTTTATCAACCACCTTTTCCAGGGTATGCGCGAAGTTGGAAACGATCACAATGGCGACGGCGCCGCTGTCGTTGAGCTGGTGCTCCAGTTCGCGCGGGGTGTAGAGCGGATTAACGTTCACCACGATCATGCCGGCGCGCAGAATACCAAACAGCGCCACCGGATACTGCAGCAGGTTAGGCATCATCAGGGCGACGCGGTCGCCTTTTTGCAGTCCTAACCCTTCCTGTAGATAAGCGGCGAACGCCCGACTGCGCTCCTCCAGCTTACGGTAGGTCATCACCTCGCCCATATTGATAAAGGCCGGCTGATCGGCATAGCGGCGGACGGCGTGTTCAAACAGTTCAACCAGGGATTGATAGCGGTCAGGGTTTATCTCCGCAGGAACGTCCGCGGGATAACGGTTTAGCCAAACCTTTTTCACTGCATCACCTCTGAAATAGTTATTCGTCGTCATCACAGCCCCTGATCAACAAACATTTTGTTAACATTATATTAACTCAGCGTACCAGTTTATTAATTAGCCGTTGTACAGGTTGCGAAGCGCGTCACTATTTATTTTTCTTATTTGACTGAAAACGAAGAAACAGCGGACCAGCCGCTGTTTCTTTTTGCTTACAAAGACTACAAAATCATTCGGTTACAACGTTTCTGACTTCGGCAGGACCGGGGTTATACCAGCCCCAGCCGCCGTACCCGTAGCCCCACGGGCGCGGGCCGAACATCCACGGGTCCATCATCGGCTGCGGCGGCATGACCACCTGCTGGACTACGTTCCAGCGTTTGTAGCCGGTGGCGTTCATCAGCATGAATTTATACGGCGTATTGCCCACTTTACCGTCGACGACGCCGACGATCGGGCCAACCACGGTAACCAGCTGTCCGCGAAAATCCACCGGGTCGATAAATCCGTTCACGTCGGCAAAAATACGCCCGCGCGACGCTTCTCCCAGCTCCGGACGCGCGGCGTCGTCAAGCTGAACGGTGGCAATTTCCAGGCGAGTTTTACCCTGCTGATTCTGCACGCTGACGACCTTACCGCCAAAACGCGCTTCCTGGCCGACATACAGCTGCGGCGCGTTCATCACGCGGACTAAATCCTGCTGCGGCGTCGGGGTGGTGCCCTTAATGGCATCCGGCACCGAAGCGCACCCGCTCAGCGCAGCAACGACTGCTGCCGCGACTAACCAACGCACTACCCTTTTTTGACCCACCATGACGCGACTCCTTCCTTCTTCTCAGACATATAGTTACTGAGATTCACTCGCGGCCAGGAAGTTTCTTCCACGCCACTTCATTACGTAAATAAACTGGCTCAGCGTGTTCGACGGCCACGGTTTTTCCCGCCGTAAACAGGTGGCAGGCCAGCGGCAGCATATCCTGCGCTTCAGGCAGCTGAATGTCGCCATCGACGAGCGTTAAACCGCAGTCGCGAGCCATATCCGGCCACGCCTGCCAGCCGGTGCCCACGGTGGCCCACTCGCCTTCCAGCCGCTGAAGCCGCTCGCGAACCGCTTCCGGCTTCAGCACCGCCTCGCTCTCTTCGCCGTGCCAGACGCCCTGTTCATCGCGCTGATATTCCGCCCAGTAGACTTCGCCCATCCTGGCGTCGATGGCCGCCAGCACGCGGGTGGCGCCGTTTTTCCGCCACGCGCCCTGCGCCATGGTCGCCAGCGTAGATACGCCGATCATCGGCAGCCCGGCCCCCAGCGCCAGCCCCTGCGCGATACCGATGCCGATACGCACGCCGGTGAAGCTCCCCGGCCCGCGGCCAAAGGCCAGCGCATCAAGCTCGGTCAATAGCGTTCCGCTTTCATTGAGGACATCCTGCACCAGGGGCAGGATACGTTGGGTATGTTCACGGGGGCAGATTTCAAAATGAGCACTGAGGGTGCCATCATTCCACAGCGCCGCGGAGCAGGCCTCCGTGGCGGTATCGATAGCTAAAATTCGCATGGGTTGTCGCGCTCTCGCTCTAGCAGATTGACAAAATGGCGCGCAGCTTACCACATTTTGCGCCGGATTACCTCGCCGGCGGCACCGCAAGAAAACGCACCGCCCGGCGGATATCGCGCGTGCGCGGCGCAGGCGGAAGGCTCGCGAGGAAGACCGCGCCGTAGGGACGCATCACCAGACGGTTGTCGCAGATAACCAGTACCCCGCGATCGTCGATGTCGCGAATCAGGCGCCCCACCCCCTGTTTAAGGGTAATCACCGCGTCCGGTAGCTGGACCTCGTCAAAAGGATCGCCGCCGCGCAGGCGACAATCCTCCATCCGCGCTTTGAGTAGCGGATCGTCCGGCGAGGTGAACGGCAGTTTGTCGATAATCACCAGCGAAAGCGCATCGCCGCGCACGTCCACCCCTTCCCAGAAGCTGCTGGTCGCCACCAGCAGCGCATTTCCGGCGCTGACGAACTGCTGCAAAAGCTGACCTTTGCTGGTTTCTCCCTGCAGGAGCACCGGCAGCGTCATGGTGGCGCGGAACTGTTCCGCCAGATCGCGCATCATGGCGTGCGAGGTGCAGAGCATAAAGCAGCGCCCGTCGTTGGCCTCAATCAGCGGTTTGAGCATCGCCGCCAGATGCCGCGCCGCGCCGGGCTGGTTCGGCAAAGGTAAATTGCGCGGTACGCACAGCAGCGCCTGATGGGCATAATCAAAGGGGCTGGGCAGCAGCAGCGTTTGCGCTTCGCCAATTCCCAGGCGATCGGTAAAGTGGTGCAAATCGTCATTGACCGAGAGCGTCGCCGAGGTAAAAATCCAGCTCCCCGATTTTTGCGCCATCACCTCTTTAAACTTATCCGCCACCGTCAGCGGGGTCAGCGCCAGAGTAAAATTACGCGAAGTGCACTCATACCAGTAGCTAAAGCCGGGCTGGCTGGTCTCTTTGAGCCGCTTCAGGCGGCCGCGGTAGACGGTGGCCCGCTCAAAGGCGGCGTCGAGCAGCGCCGAGCGGCCCAGCGACAGCTTTGCCACGTCGTAACAGAGTTCGAGCGCATCATCAAGCAGCAGCAGCGCGCGCTGAATGTTGTTATCCGCCAGCAGCTCGCGCAGGTTGCCGCGATAGCCGGGTTCCCCCAGCTGCAGGCGAAAATCCTGCGCGCTCTGGGCCAGGCGGTCGGCGCATTTCTGCAGCTGCTGGGTGTCTTTGAGTTCAGTGCGATAAGCAATGGTGATATCTTTCGCCAGGTCCAGCAGCTGGCGGCTGGAGAGCGACTGGCCGAAGTACTGGCTGGCAATGTCCGGTAGCTGATGCGCTTCGTCGAAGATCATCACTTCCGCTTCGGGAATCAGCTCGGCAAATCCGCTCTCTTTGACCACCATATCGGCGAGAAACAGATGGTGGTTGACGACGACCACGTCAGCATCCATCGCCTTTTTCCGCGCCTTCACCACAAAACAGTCTTTATATAACGGGCAGTCGCTGCCGAGGCAGTTATCGTTGGTACTGGTGACCAGCGGCCAGGCCTGGGAATCTTCGGCCACGCTAACGCAGGTGCTGATATCGCCATCGATGGTCTGGTTAGACCACGAGCGCAGCAGAATGACATCGCTGAGGGTTTGCACCGGCAGGTCGCCGCCGGCGAGCGCCTGCTGTTCCAGCCGCTCAAGGCACAGGTAGTTCGAACGCCCTTTCAGCAGGGCCAGCTTACCGGTGTATTTCAGCGCTTTGGCGACAGTGGGTAAATCCCGACTGTAGAGCTGATCCTGTAGCGCTTTCGAGCCGGTGGAGATAATGACTTTCTTATTGGCGCGGAGCGCAGGCGCCAGGTAGGCGTAGGTTTTCCCGGTCCCGGTCCCCGCCTCAACCACCAGCGGACGGGTTTCTTCAATCGCGCTGGCGACGGCGAAAGCCATCTGACGCTGCGGCTCGCGTGGGTTAAATCCCGCAATCGCGCTGGCCAGCTGGCCGTCTGCTGCAAAATCGTCGATCACATTACCCCCTGGTTATTTGGACAGTGATTATGTCAGGGTGGAGTCGTTTTCGCCAGTGCGGGTAGTGACGCAGGTGAAACATTATGGCAGTCTTGCCGCAGCTTAATGAACCGGAACAAAGAGGAAATAAACATGACCATTACGCGTATTGATGCCGAAGCCCGCTGGTCTGATGTGGTGATTCACAACCAGACGCTGTACTACACCGGCGTGCCGTCCAACCTTGACGCCGATGCCTGCGCGCAAACCGCCGATACCCTGGCGCAGATTGACGCCGTGCTGGAGAAACAGGGCAGCAGCAAGTCGCGTATTCTTGATGCGACGATTTTTCTTGCCGACGGCGCAGACTTTGCGGCGATGAACCAGGCCTGGGATGCGTGGGTCGTCGCCGGTCATGCCCCGGTGCGCTGTACGGTGCAGGCGAAGCTGATGAATCCGAAGTACAAAGTCGAGATTAAAATCATCGCCGCCGTGTAAGACAGCGTGGCCCCGTAGCCCAGGCAAGCGTAGCGCCGCCCGGGAAGAAGCCGCGCCAAAGCCGTTATCCGGCGCATTCCCCGGATAGCGGCGTAAACGCCTTATCCGGGCTACATAGCAGCCAGGCCGATCGGGCACAGCGCCGTCGCGAGGCAAGAAGCATTGTTCTATCAGCCCGGACACCACATCAGCTGTTCCTTCAACTGCAGAGTCTCCTGCGGCACACATTTCAGCGCTTCACGATAGCTGGCAGATTGTTTTGCATAGCCCCGCACTGACTGCAGCAGCACGCGCAGCGCGCTATCCCACACGATTCCCTGCAGGTCGCTGTAGGGCCAGAGATCCGGTTCCCGGATAAACGGCACCAGGTAATCAATCCCCTGCTTCACGCCTCGCCCATCGCGGATGGCGTTCCAGCGATCGAACTCAACGTGTTCGGCGTAGCGGTTGAGCAGCAGATGCGCCTCCAGATTAAACAGCGAGTAGTGGAACGGAATGGTACGTTCCAGCTCCATCGTCTGCCTGCCGTCCTGGTCAATCTGCGCCGCCATCCGCTGGGTGATCCCCTGCTCGATGATCCGCGCCGCCAGCCCTTTATCGCCATAAAATAGCGCGTTAACCGTCCGCTGAGCGTCGTACCAGGTGCCGTGGTTGTTGTGCCAGACGTACTCAGAGTGGCCGATGTCGCTGTAGTACATCCAGTGGTTAAAGTCGCGGAACCACTGGTGCAGGCCGATGATATCGTCGGTATCAAGCACGCTCGCCGCGTTAATCAAACCGATGGTGTCCACCACCATCCACATTAAGCGGGTATCGATAAGCCCGGTACCGCGACCGGAAACAATCCCCGGGATCGCCTGGCCATAGTTCAGATGCGGGTTCATCCGCGTTTCCGCATCAAGGAACCAGCAGCGGATCTGCGCAGCCGCCGCCTGCGCGTACTGGCGCTGACCGGTGAAGTACCACGCCAGCCCGAGGGTCAGGCACCGTTCGCACATGCGGATAATGCGCGAGGTATCCGTGTCGTTGTTCTCACACTGCGGATTAATATGCCCGTCGCGGCGAATATAGGGCAGCCCGTTGGGCCGCCGCGGGTTTGGCCACCAGTAGGTCCCCAGGCTGTAGTAATCGTGCGCGTCGCCGCTCGCCGGGCGCAGCTTTTTATGTACCACGCTTTCCGGCGCTTCCCGACGCAGGATATCCGCCTCCGATACCAGCTTGCTTAGCGCCAGCTGCAGCGGCGAGAAGGGCTGCTTCAGGCCCGCCCGGGCGTTTTCCAGGCAGGTTTCGTCAAGGGTGTACAGCTTCATCGCCACCTTAATTTCCCTCCCGGCAGGCTATGCGCTGGCCGCTTTGCGCATCGAACAGGTGCACGCCGGCGAGCTTCGGCTGCAGCCAGATCTTATCGCCCTCTTTTACGGCCAGACGCTGTTTGAACACCGATGTAAACGCCCCGCCGCCGGTATCGCAGAAGAGCTGCATATCCGAGCCGGTGTTCTCCACCGCCGTCACCTTCGCCGCCAGCGCATCGTCCCGCGCTTCATGAACCACGTTGACCTGTTCGGGGCGAATGGCGTACACCACCTGCTGGCCGTCGGTGACCCGTAAACCGGCGGGCAAAGCCAGCAGGGAGCCATCTTTCAGACGCAGGCTGGTGGCGCTACCGTTCAAGACCACGACGCCCGGCAGCTGGTTAATCTCCGGCGAGCCGATAAACCCGGCGACAAACAGATTCGCCGGCCGGTCGTACAGTTCCAGCGGGGTCCCCGCCTGCTCTATTCGCCCGTCGCGCAGCACCACAATCATCTGCCCCATGGTCATGGCTTCAATCTGATCGTGGGTGACGTACACCGAGGTGGTTTTCAGCCGACGATGCAGTTCGCGGATCTCACCGCGTACCTGGGTTCGCAGCTTGGCGTCGAGGTTGGAGAGCGGTTCATCGAACAAGAACACCTGCGGCTTACGCACGATCGCCCGCCCCATCGCCACGCGCTGGCGCTGGCCGCCGGAGAGATCTTTGGGCAGGCGCTCCAGCAGCGGCTCCAGCCCGAGTAGCGCCGCCGCTTCATTCACCTTCTGGCTGATTTCCGCTTTCGGCAGCTTAGCCATCTTCAGGGCAAAGCCCATATTTTCACGCACCGTCATCTGCGGGTAGAGCGCATAGCTCTGGAACACCATCGCAATGTCGCGCAGCTTCGGCTCCACCTCGGTGACGTTACGCTCGTTGATATGTACTTCGCCGCCGGAGATCTCCTCCAGCCCGGCAATCATGCGCAGCAGCGTGGATTTGCCGCAGCCGCTGGGGCCAACGAGGACGCAGAACTCGCCGTCCGGAATCGTCAGCGACACATCTTTAATGACGTGGGCATCCCCGTATGATTTGCGCACGCTATTTAATACAACCGATCCCATCGTTAACCCCTTATCCTTTGACCGCGCCGGACATAATCCCGCGATTGAAATGTTTTTGCAGACCCAGATAGACGATGATGCTGGGCAGCATCGCCAGCAGCGTAATGGCGATAAAAATGTTCGGCGTGATGCTCTCATCGGTACGCAGCGTGCCGAGGATCACCGGAATGGTATTCAGGCTGTCCTGGTTGACCACAATCAGCGGCAGCAGGTACTGATCCCAAATCATAATAAAGCCAAAGGTCACCACCGTGCCGAGCGCCGGTTTTACCAGCGGCAGAATGACGTGGAAGAAAATCTGCCATTCATTCGCGCCGTCAATCCGCGCAGCCTCCTCCAGCTCTTTCGGTATCGCTGACATAAATTCGGTCAGGACAAAGATGGAGAACGCCCAGCCGACGACCGGTAAAATCATTCCGAGATAGCTGTTGTAGAGCGAGGCGTCGATCAGCGGCAGCCGCCAGTTGATAATCATGTACAGCGGAATGGCGATGACCTCTTCCGGCAGCATCATGGTGGACAAAATCACCAGGCTCACCAGCGCTACGCCGCGAAACTTCTTCCGCGCCAGGGCGTACGCCGCCAGCGCGCTGACCGACACCTGCAGAACGGTGCCGAAGAACACCACCAGAATGGAGTTCAGCAGATACTGCCAGACGCCGATATCCATCCACGCGAAGATGAAGTTTTCCAACGAGAACTGATGCGGCCAGGCCAGCAGCTCGCCCGGCTTCACCGGCGCGCCGCTGAATGCCGTGGCGACGATGCCCCAGAACGGCCCGACAAAGACAATCAGCAGCAGCGCGTAGATGCACCAGCGCCCTGCTGTATCCCAACGTTTGCTTAACATCGCGGCTCCTTAGTAACGGGCGATACGTTTTTTCAGCGTCAGATGACAGAGGGTTAAGATAACCGTGAAGGTGAACAGCAGGAACGACACCGCCGAAGCGTAGCCATAGTCAAACTGCTCAAAGCCCAGCTTGTAGATGTGGGTCATGACCATTTCCGTGGCGTTAGAAGGTCCCCCGCCGGTGGTGGCGTACACCTCGGCAAACACGCGGAAACCGCGAATGAAGGAGAGCATCAGTACCACCGAGAGCGCCGGGATCATGCCGGGCAGCGTGACGTAGCGCAGGCGGTTCCACCAGCTGGCGCCGTCGACGTTCGCCGCATCGTATAAATCGCGGCTGATTCCCGCCAGGCCGGCAATAAAGATCACCATGTTGTAGGGCACCGCTTTCCAGATATGCAGCAGCATGATGACGCCCAGCGCCTGATCGGAGCTGGCAAGAAAGCCCTGGTCGGCGACGCCAAACCAGCTGAGGATGTGGTTAACCACGCCGTTGGGCGTCGGGTTAAACAAAATGCGCCACATTTCGGCGACGATCGCCGCGCTGGTAACCGCCGGTAAAAAGATGGCGGTTCGAATAAAGCGCAGATGGCGCGCCGGGCCTTCCAGCAGCATGGCGAGGAAAAACGCCAGGATAGCCGCGGCGAACATCGTTACCACCACGTAAAGCAGGGTATTCACCACCGCCGCGTGCAGCTCTGCGTCGGCAAAAGCGCGGGTGAAGTTATCGAGCCCCACCCACTCGTTGGGCTGATTAAAGTTAACCTTGTAAAAGCTCATCACCAGACCCTGAATCATCGGGATAAACTTAAACCAGCTAAAAATAATCAGCGCAGGCGCTAAAAACAGCCACGGGATCAGCGCCCGCTTACGCTTTGCGCTCAGCCATCCGGTCGAGTCAGGCGAAGCGGCCTGCTTTATCGGCGAGGACTTCGTCTCATGCAGCGTCATAACCTATGTCCTCAGTTAGCCAGCACATTTTGTTTTTTCAGCTCAGCGTTCACCTTGCCGTCGAGCGTCTTCAGCTCGCCGGGAATATCGCTGCCGCAGTCGGCAAAAATCCGGTTAAAACCGTCGGCAACCACCTGGCGCACCGGCGTCCAGTTGGGGATTTGCGGCACGTAGCGTCCCTGTTCGTTGTAAAGTCTGGCGAAAGTTTCCCAGCGCGCGTCCTGATACACGGCTTTGACGTCGACGTTCTTATTCACCGGCAGACGCACTACCGGAATATGCTGGCTGCCTTTACCCATGCCGATCTCCTGGCCTTCCGCAGAGATCATAAATTCGATAAATTTTCGCGCCGCCTCTTTCTGTATGCTGCTCTTCATCATAAAGACCGTGGTGCCCTCGGCGAGGGTGGCTTCGCCTTTCGGCCCCGCCACCGGGATCACTTCGAAGTTGTCTTTACCGGGGTCTTTATCGAACAGCGCGATATGGTACGGCCCGCTAAAGAACATGCCGCTTTGCCCGGAGCGGAAGGAGGGAATAACGTCGGCGGTGGTGGCGTTAATCGCGCCCGGCTGGGTGACTTTGTCGCACATCATGGTGCGCATAAAGGTCATCGCCTGAGCCACTTCCGGCGTATTGAGCGAAGCGCTGAATTTTCCGCTCTCTTCTTTAACGAAATCACCACCCGCCTGCCAGATAAAGCTGCTCATAAACCAGCTGGCGTAGCCGCGCGTCGTGGAAGCGGGAACGATAAAGCCGTAGGTATCATTTTTGCCGTTACCATCGGGATCCTGAGTGGTGAAGGCTTTCGCCAGCGTCTGGATATCATCCCAGTTCTTAGGCTGCGGCAGCCCCAGTTTTTCACGCCAGTCTTTACGCACGAAGAGCGCGAAAGTTTGCGCCGAGGTCGGCACGCCGTAATACTTACCGTCGATATAGCGGGTACTCTTCCAAGCCGTCTGGAATAGCTGGTCGCCGCCCGCGATCGCCTGCGGGTCAATTTCTTCGGCAATACCCAGCTGGATGAACTGCCCCAGCGACGCCGCATCGTTAAAAATCAAATCGGGTAAGGCGTTGCCCGCCGTGGCGCGCGCCAGCCGCTGTTCAAAGTCGGTGGTGGCGTTGAAATACGCGATTTTGATACCGGTTTTTTCTTCAAATTTTTCCGCCTCCTGTTTGTAGATATTCTTCGAGTCATTGCTGGCGCGGATCCAGACGTTGAGAGTGGTGGCGGCGTAACTTTGACTAACGCCGAGCCCGAGTGCGGTGAGAAGTAACAGTGAACGTAATTTACAGGCAGACATGATGGCATATCCTTTATTGTAGGGCACAAAGGTAATTAAATTCTCAATTAATACACGTAAAAGAATTTGAATATCGCTCAGGCGTTAATACAGCTGGCGCAAGAATTATTTCCATTCATTAGATAGAAATGTATTTCCCAATACAACCGTATAAAAAAGAAATTGCGTTTCAAAAACAAGAAAATTGAGACAGATCACACAGAGAAGTGACAAAAAAAGTGACAAAAAATAAATAATCATATAAATCAATTGATTATAATTTTACTGATTTTGTTAAAAGATTCAAAAAATAGAGAAAAACGGCAAAAAACGTGATGTACACTGCATTAAAAGCGTCATTATTTATCCAAAACGTTAAACTTGAAGGACATCACAAAAAAAATCACTTTGTCTTTTACACTGCTCGCCATCGAATATTTAAATATATTGTTTTTAATTACACCGCCTGTTTCACGCGTTCTTTAAATACGCGTCAGGTATAATTCTGTTGTTATCTTTTCTCATATTTGCAGAAGGGTTATCACGATGAACTCAATACCTCGCCGAGGTTTGTTAGGCATTGCGCTGTTTTGTTCCGGCCTGAGCGCCGCCTCGTATGCCGCCGAGCCGTACACGCTAGACGGAAAGGATTTAGCCTTTAGCCGGCAGCAGATCGCCGCGAAAGATCCGCTATTTGTTCAGGCGCAAGCGGCGCTGCTAAAAAAAGCCGATCTGGCGCTCAATCATCCGCTGTTCTCGGTGATGGATAAAACGCTGGTCGCCGCCAGCGGCAATAAGCACGACTACTACAGCTTTCCGCCTTACTGGTGGCCGAATCCCGATACCAAAGACGGGCTTCCTTATATTCGCAAAGATGGGCAAACCAACCCTGACGCCAATAGCGACGCCACCGATAAGAACCGGCTGGTGAAGATGAGTAACGACGTGTCAACGCTGGCGCTGGCGTGGTACTTCTCTCACGACGATCGCTACGCGCAAAAGGCGGCGGCGCAGTTAAAGACCTGGTTCCTCGATCCCAAAACGCGCATGACCCCCAACCTGCAGCATGCCCAGGCCATTCCCGGCATCAATACCGGACGCGGTATCGGCATTATTGATAGCCGCGCGCTGGTTGACGTCGTTGACGCCATCGCCCTGCTGCAATCCTCCGATGCGCTGAGCGAAAACGACGTTAGCGCATTGAAGCAGTGGTTTGGTGACTATTATCACTGGATGACCACCAGCCAGAACGGCTTTGAAGAAGAGAACTGGCATAACAATCACGGCAGCTATTTCGATATGCAGGCCGCCGCCTTCGCCCTGTTCAGCGGGAAAATCGACGAGGCGAAAAAGCGCCTGTACATCACCCAGCTGCGGCGTATTGCGGGACAATTTGATATTGAAGGCCGCCAGATGGCCGAACTGGAGCGCACGCGCCCGTGGCACTACAGCAATTTTAACCTTGAAGCCTACAACCGCCTGGGAAGGCTCGGCGAGAAGGCGGGCGTCGATATCTGGAACTTCACCCTCGACGACCATAGCCTGCGCAAAGGCTATCAGTACATCGCCGGGTTTATTAACAGCGATACGCCGTGGCCCTGGAAGGACCTGGATAAAATGGATGACAAGAAAGCGCTGCGCAATATCGCCACCGCCGCGCACGCCTGGCCGGAAGATCCGCTGTTCCGTGACAAAGCGCAGTGGCTGCGGGCGAAATACCCCGACGATATCACTACGCTCATCGCCCCGCTTTCCGCATCGTCAGAGGTCAGGGATAACCGCTAATGAAACAATTCTCCGGGCTCTGGCCCGACATTGTCGGACGTGCAGCCGCGAATAGCGGACTGCTTGAACGGCTGGTGAAGGATGCTCAGCCGGTATTAGATGCAGCGGTTCGCATTCCGCAGTCAGGGATCGCCAGCTGGAATCTCTACTACTTTTGTCCGCACCACGGCGTGCGCCTGGCGTGGCGGGCGGATACGCCCCACCAGCATGCCTGCCCGGTCGATGGGGAAATATTTAGCGGTGAACCGTGGGATGGCGCATGGTGGCGCGAGATGAATGGCCGTAACGCCAGCGCCTGTCAGCAGCTTGGCCTGTTATGGCGGCTGACAGGCGAAACGGCGTATCGCGATAAAGTTCGCACGCTGCTGATGGGCTACGCGGATGTCTATCCCGGCTATGAGATCCACGGCGATATTCCCAACAACGGACCGGGCAAGATGAACGCCCAGACGCTGTGCGAAGCCAACTGCATTCTGGAAATGGCGCTGGGTTATGACTTCATTCGCGACAGCCTGGCGCCCGGCGAGCAGCGGCACATCAGTGAAAACCTGCTGCGCTGCGCGGCAGCGTTTTTGCGCGACCATCGTAGTCCGCAGATCCATAACCATGAGGTTAAAATCAGCGCGGCGCTTGGCGTACTGGGTTTCATCCTCGAAGATGAGACGCTGCTGGAGTTTGCCGTGAACCAGCCGTACGGCCTGCGCTGGCAGCTGGAAAATGGCCTGCTGGCGGAGGGGCTATGGTTTGAAGGCTCCGTTCACTATCACTACTACGCGCTGCAGGGCTTTCTGGCGTTTGAGAAGCTGGCGCGCGGCACCCGCTGGAGCCTGCTGGACGGCCCGTGGTATCAGGCGATGCTGACGTTCCCGCTGTCGCTGCTGCTGCCGGACGGCACCTTCCCGCGGCTTAATGACTGCCTCGCCGGGCAGGAGAAGCTCAACCATCGGGATCTTTACGAGTTCGCTTGGTTTATCTGGCGTGACCCGCAGTACGCCGCGGTGCTGCAGTTTACCGAAACGACGCCCGACGAGCGTGAAACCTTACTGTGGCGCGACCCCCCCCTGCCGGAAACGCCCCTGCCGCTGATCCCGCAGCAGTCGCTGTTTGCGCCCGGCGCCGGCCTGACGTTATGGCGGCGACCGCAGCAGGCGCTGCTGATTAAGCACAGCCCCTGGGGCGGCGAGCACGACCATTACGACAGGCTGGGACTGATGCTCTGGCATCGCGACGGCTGGCTGCTCACGGATATGGGCACCACCGGCTACGGTGCGAAAATGCACTATGACTATTACAAAAACAGCGCCACCCACAATACGCTTTCGGTCAATCAGACCAACCAGCCTCCGGCCAATCCGCAGGTGCTAGGCTGGCATATGGGTAGCGACTCTCTGTGGCTGGATAGCGAGGTTGACTGGGGGAAGCCGCCGCCGGAGCTCAACAGCCATAGCCGCATCGAGTGGGACGCGGCGGCCTGGCGAGGCGTGCGCTTTCGCCGTCGCCTGCTGTGGCTTGAAGAGGTACTGATCGATCTCTCTACCGTGGAAAATCCGCATCGCCAGCAGCTTGACTGGACCCTGCACCTGGCGGCGCGGGCGCTGGACCAGAGCGGTACGCCGCAGCCTTTTTCGCTCAGCGGACCGCTGCGGCACATGGCCAATGCCACCATGACCCCGCTGAACGGCTGCCAGCCGCGCCACTTTGCGCGCGACAAAGACACCGTTGCGCTCTGGCTTTCCGGCGATGGTGAACTCTGGCAAGGGCTGGCGCCCGATAACCCGGCGATTCGCGATCTCAGCTATCTGGTAATGCGCAATCACCTGCCGCAGGCGCGTTTCGTCTGCCTGTGGGATTTCGCTAACCGCGCGCCGCTGACGGAGGTGAATGTGCATCATACGCCAGCCGGTACGCACATTACCTTCTGGCGCGGCGATCGCGTCACGCACGTAACGCTGTACGACGATCCCGGGAAACGACCTGATGCGATCCTTCCGCTCCCGGAAAGCGGCATCTGATCGCAACGGGGGATTTACTCGTCTTCATCCTCAAAGCGCGCCACAATCCGATCCCCGGTATGCGAGGCGCGCAGTTCATCCGCCACTAAAGCAATCGCCTGGCCGCTGCTCATGCCCTGCGACATCAGCTCCTGAATTCGTTCCACTGCTTTTTGCTGCTGCTCGTGGCTCAGCGAAGGTAAACCTGCAAACATGACTGACTCCTGCTACATTGTGGGGCGTAATTATTTCACGCCGTCCGCGCGTATACCAGCGGACGGTAACGATCAGGATTGAAGAAGACGATGTTGTCCCCCGCAATGATTTCCCTGCCCTGGCGTCCGGATGCCGCTGAATACTATTTTAGCCCGTTAAGTTCGCAGCCCTGGGCGATGCTGCTGCATTCCGGTTTTGCCGAACATGCGCATAACCGTTTTGATATCATTGTCGCCCAGCCGCGCGCCACGCTGGTGACTCACGGTCAACTAACCACCCTACGCGAAGGGGAAACCGTCTCAACCTCCGCCGCCGATCCGCTTACGCTGGTGCATCAGCAGCTGGCGCACTGTAACCTGCAGCCGCAGCCTCATCCGCATCTGCCGTTTCTCGGCGGCGCGCTGGGACTGTTCGGCTACGATTTGGGTCGTCGTTTTGAACATCTGCCGGCGCGGGCCGACGCGGATATCGAACTGCCGGATATGGCGGTAGGTATTTATGACTGGGCGTTAATCGTCGATCATCAGCGCCGGGAGGTGTCGTTATTCAGCTATGACGATCCGCAGGCGCGCCTGGCGTGGCTGGAAGCACAGACAGCGCCTGTCGCTGCAACCTTTACTCTGACCTCAGCGTGGCGCGCTAATATGAGCCGCGAGGAGTATGGCGAGAAGTTCCGCCAGATTCAGGCTTATCTGCACAGCGGCGACTGCTATCAGGTCAACCTGGCGCAGCGGTTTACGGCGAGCTATCGCGGGGATGAGTGGCAGGCCTTTCGCCAGCTTAACCGCGCCAATCGCGCGCCGTTCAGCGCCTTTATTCGCCTGGATGAAGGGGCCGTATTAAGCCTGTCGCCCGAGCGTTTTATTCAGCTCCGGCAAGGCGAAATTCAGACCCGCCCCATCAAGGGGACATTACCCAGGCTGGCCGACCCTGAGCAGGACGCGCTGCAGGCGCAAAAGCTGGCGAACTCGCCAAAAGACCGCGCCGAAAATCTGATGATCGTCGATTTAATGCGTAACGATATTGGCCGGGTTGCGGTACCCGGTAGCGTTCGCGTTCCTGAGCTGTTTGTGGTGGAGCCCTTCCCCGCCGTGCATCATCTGGTGAGCACCGTCACCGCCAGGCTGCCCGCTCATCTGCACGCCGCCGACCTGCTGCGCGCGGCCTTTCCCGGCGGCTCAATCACTGGCGCGCCGAAGGTCAGAGCGATGGAGATCATCGATGAACTGGAACCGCAGCGGCGCAACGCGTGGTGCGGCAGCATCGGCTATCTCAGCTTCTGCGGCAACATGGATACCAGTATCACTATCCGTACGCTGACGGCCTGGCAGGGACACCTCTACTGCTCCGCCGGCGGCGGAATTGTGGCCGATAGCGAAGAGGCAGCGGAATATCAGGAAACTTTTGATAAAGTTAATCGTATCCTGCATCAACTGGAGAGCTAGAACATGGCGGACAGCGCCCTCGAACTTGACGATTTCCTCTCGCGTTTTCAGCTTCTGCGTCCGCAGCCCACGCGCCACGCGCTCAACCAGCGCCAGGCCGCGGTGCTGGTACCGATAGTTCGTCGCCCGCAGCCGGGGCTGCTGCTGACCCAGCGTTCGCCGCTGATGCGCAAGCATGCGGGTCAGGTGGCCTTCCCCGGCGGCGCGGTAGATAACAGCGATGCAACGCTAATCGCCGCCGCGCTGCGTGAAGCGCAGGAAGAGGTGGCGATCCCGCCGGAGTCGGTTGAGGTGATTGGCGTTCTGCCGCCGGTCGATAGCGTGACCGGCTTTCAGGTTACTCCGGTGGTAGGGATTATCCCCCCCAATTTGCACTATCACGCCAGCCAGGATGAAGTGGCCGCGGTCTTCGAAATGCCGCTGGCCGAAGCGCTGCGCCTGGGGCGCTACCATCCGCTGGATATCCATCGCCGCGGCAATTCGCATCGCGTCTGGCTCTCCTGGTACCAGCATTATTTTGTCTGGGGAATGACCGCCGGCATTATTCGCGAGCTGGCGCTACAGATAGGCGCCCGTCCTTAGCTATACTCAAACTGAGACGGCGTTCTCAGCATTAGTAAATCCGGGGTTATCCATTAGTTTAATTCATGTGAATAGATAAGCTGATGACCCGGTTCCCTCTTACACTATGCGCAGTGATTACATCGTTGTCGCACCCGCGACAACCCTGTCAGGAGTGTTAGCGTGATTAGTATATTCGACATGTTCAAGGTGGGGATCGGCCCCTCATCTTCCCATACTGTAGGGCCGATGAAGGCCGGTAAACAGTTCGTCGATGACCTGGTCGAAAAGGGATTGCTTAATGAAGTGACGCAAGTGGCGGTTGACGTCTACGGCTCACTGTCATTAACCGGCAAAGGCCACCATACGGATATCGCCATTATTATGGGACTGGCGGGCAATCAGCCCGATACGGTCGATATTGACGCGATACCGGCATTTATCCGCGACGTTGAAACGCGCGGTCGCCTGCTGCTGGCCCAGGGGCAGCATGAGGTCGACTTCCCGCAGAATGACGGCATGCGTTTTCGCAGCGACAACCTGCCGCTGCATGAAAACGGCATGACCATTCATGCCTGGGCTGGCGAGAAAGAAATCTACAGCAAAACCTATTACTCCATCGGCGGCGGTTTTATCGTCGATGAAGAGCATTTCGGCAAAGAGAGCGCCAGCGAACTCGCCGTACCCTATCCGTTTAAATCCGCTCAGGAAATGCTGGGCTACTGTAAAGAGACCGGCATGTCGCTCTCCGGCATGGTGATGCAGAATGAGCTGGCGCTGCACAGCAAAAAAGAGATTGAAGACTATTTTGCCAATATCTGGCAGACCATGCGCGCCTGTATCGATCGCGGAATGAATACCGAAGGCGTTCTGCCCGGCCCGCTGCGCGTGCCTCGTCGCGCCTCGGCGCTGCGGCGGATGCTGGTTGCCAGCGATAAGCTCTCCCACGATCCGATGAACGTGGTGGACTGGGTCAACATGTTCGCGCTGGCGGTCAACGAAGAAAACGCCGCCGGTGGACGCGTGGTGACGGCACCGACGAACGGCGCCTGCGGCATCGTGCCGGCGGTGCTGGCTTACTACGACCACTTTATCGAGTCCGTCAGCCCGGATATCTATATTCGTTACTTCCTGGCGTCAGGGGCTATCGGCACGCTGTATAAAATGAACGCGTCCATTTCCGGCGCGGAGGTGGGCTGTCAGGGCGAAGTGGGCGTGGCCTGCTCGATGGCTGCTGCGGGCCTGGCGGAAATCCTTGGCGCCAGCCCCGAGCAGGTCTGCGTGGCGGCGGAAATCGGCATGGAGCACAATCTTGGCCTCACCTGCGACCCGGTGGCCGGCCAGGTACAGGTGCCGTGCATCGAACGTAACGCCATTGCCTCCGTCAAAGCGATCAACGCCAGCCGGATGGCCATGCGCCGCACCAGCGAGCCGCGCGTCTCGCTCGATAAAGTCATTGAGACCATGTACGAGACCGGTAAAGACATGAACGCCAAATACCGGGAAACGTCGCGCGGCGGCCTGGCGATTAAAGTTCAGTGCGACTAATCCGTGTCCTACAGAATGCGCCCCCGGGCGCATTCTTCTTTTTCCACGCTATATTATTATCTGCGCCCACTACACTTGCTCTATAACGGCTGTTACTCTCATTAACACTTTTAGCCGACAGGGCGTCGCGCATGCAGACTGCACAAAAAGTTATCACAACCTACCGCAGGAAACGTATCCTGGTTTGCTTGCTGGTCGCGCTACTGACCCTGACGACAACATTAGTGATACGATTTATTTCGCAGCGTAGCTTAAATCAGCAGCGCGTCCAGCTCAGCACCAATAAAATGGTGGCCGCGATGGATAATATTCTGCGGCCCCTGGCGGCCCAGCACGCCACGCTGCTGCAACTTGTGAACCATCCCTGTCAGGACGTCCACCTCACGTTACGTAAACTGGCGGCATCGCTGCAAACGGTACGTTCCATCGCGCTGGTCCAGTCTGACCTGCTCTATTGTTCGAGTATTTTTGGCCAACGAAATATTCCGGTTCACCAGTTACAGCCGGCGCTCCCCGCCAATCACGCCCTGCTCACCTTCAGCTACGACGCATCGCTGCTTAAAGGGACGCCGGTGCTTATCCAGTGGTATCCCGCTTCGCTTAGCGGCGCCGACGGCGTGCTGCTGGTGATCAATATCGAGCTGCTGGGCGAGTTAATTTTTAACGCAAAATCGCCATTAATTACCGGAATTGGCCTCAGCATTGGCGATAAAAGCTTTATTAGCGGTTCCGGGCTGATTAAACAGGAATCCTTGCCGGGCGAGCAAATCATCTACCGCCAGTCGTCGACGCAGTTTCCCTTCACCATTAACGTCAGCGGGCCGGGCGCCTCAGCGGTGGCCCTCAATGAGCTACCGGCCGAACTGCCGCTGGCGCTGATAATCAGCCTGTTAATGACCGGCATCGCCTGGCTGGCGACCGCGGGAAGAATGAGCTTTTCCCGGGAAATTAATCTCGGTATTGCCGCCCACGAGTTTACGCTTTGGTGCCAGCCCCTGCAGGACTTGCGCACCCGTCAGTGCTGCGGCGTGGAGATACTGCTGCGGTGGAATAATCCACGCAGAGGCGCTATTTCGCCGGAGGTATTTATCCCCATAGCCGAAGGTTATAATCTGATCGTTCCCCTCACCCGCTATGTCATCTCCCAGACGGCCCACAAATTAGCCCTTTTTCCGCAGGACAAACATTTTCACATCAGCATCAACGTCGCCGCCCGCCATTTCGCCAACGGCGAACTGCTGCGCGATCTGCATCACTACTGGTTCAGCGCCCATCCGGTACAGCAGCTGGTGGTGGAGCTCACCGAACGCGACGTACTTCAGGATGGCGACCACCATATGGCCGAGCATCTGCATTTCAAAGGGGTGCAGCTGGCTATCGATGATTTCGGCACCGGCAACAGCTCCCTTTCCTGGCTGGAAAAGCTGCGTCCTGATGTATTGAAGATCGATAAATCCTTCACCAGCGCAATTGGGATTGATAGCGTCAACGCAACGGTGACCGACATGATCATTGCTCTCGCCCATCGGCTGAAGATTGTGACGGTCGCGGAAGGAGTAGAGACCCGGGATCAGGAAGAGTATCTGCGCGGCAACGGCGTCGATTTATTGCAGGGATTTTACTACGCCCGGCCGATGCCGGTAGAGGACTTTCCGCAGTGGCTGGCGGCGGAAAAGCGTCGGGAGCTGAACGCTTAAAAATGCCCGGCGGCCCGAGGGCCGACGGGCATCAGCCGTTACTCTTCTTCGTCGTTATACTGTCGCAGCTTGACGACGCGTACCAGATCGACGCGATAGTCGTTGGCTTCAACAATCGTGAACTGCAGAGGTGACAGTTCAAGCACGTCGCCCGGACGCGGAATATGGCCGTTGACGGCAATCACCAGGCCGGCAACCGTGGCAATATCTTCGTCCTCATCGACCAGATCGTCTACCCCCAACGCCTGCTGCAACGCATGCACGTCGGTTGAACCTTTCACCAGCCAGCCGTCGCCGTCGATGACAATTTCCGGCGTTTCGTCAGCGTCCGGGAACTCGCCGGCAATCGCCTCCAGTACGTCCAGCGGCGTAACCAGCCCCTGTACGACGCCAAACTCGTTAGTCACGATGACAAAGCTACCGCGGGCGCGGCGCAGCACGCCCAGCAGATTGATCGGGTCCAGCGTTTCCGGGACCACAATCGCCGGCGAGGCGGAAGCCAGAGCGGCAACATTGTCACCCGCTTCCAGCGCCACCAGCATCTCTTTCGCCCGCACGATACCGATGATTTCATCCAGCTCGCCGCGGCAGACCGGGAACAGGCTGTGCGGTGAAGAGAGCAGCTGACGGCGAATTTCCTCTTCGCTTTGCTCGGCGTTTACCCAGCTAATTTCCCCGCGCGGGGTCATAATGCTGCGCAACGAACGCTGGGCCAGGGTCAGCACGCCGTTAATCATATAGCGTTCTTCTTCCGCAAACGCGCCTTCGGGGATCGGCACGACCGACGCGCTATCGCTATCATGCGCCGCGGCGCTTTGCTTACGCCCGCCCATCAGACGGAGGATCGCATCGGCAGTGCGCGCGCGTAGAGGCAGGGTCGATTGATGACGAATAAAGTTACGGCGCGCAATCTGGTTAAAGAACTCGATGGTTATCGAGAAGCCAATCGCGGCGTACAGGTAACCTTTCGGTATATGGAAACCAAAACCTTCAGCCACCAGGCTCAGACCGATCATCAGCAGGAAGCTCAGACAGAGCACTACCACCGTCGGATGCTGGTTGACAAAATTAGTCAACGGCTTCGAAGCCAGCAGCATCACCGCCATCGCGATCACCACCGCCGCCATCATCACCGGCAGGTGGTTAACCATCCCGACCGCGGTAATCACGGCGTCCAGCGAGAACACGGCGTCCAGTACCACGATTTGTAGTACCACCACCCAGAAGCTGGCATAGCCTTTACCATGACCGGAGTCATGCTGGCGGTTCTCCAGCCGTTCATGCAGTTCGGTGGTCGCCTTAAACAGCAGGAATATCCCCCCGAGCAGCATGATCAGGTCGCGTCCGGAAAACGAGAAATCGGCAACGCTGAAAAGCGGTTTCGTCAGGGTCACCATCCACGAAATAACCGACAGCAGACCCAGGCGCATAAACAGCGCCAGCGAGAGGCCGATCAGGCGCGCCTTGTCCCGCTGCTTTGGCGGCAGCTTGTCGGCAAGGATGGCGATAAACACCAGGTTGTCGATACCCAGTACGATTTCAAGGACGACAAGCGTCAGCAAACCGGCCCAAATAGAGGGATCCATTAAGAATTCCATGAGCAGCTCCAGTTAACGACAGGCGTAGTCATCGCTGTGTCATGCACAGACGAGACACTTGTTGCTGGTGAAAAGACGTAGCAGGTGGCGGCGGCAAACGCGTGCCGGAAGGTGAAAAGACGTCGGTGACGGTCCATATAGCGGGCTATGCCCTATACTCCTGAGTAATTAAACGGAACGTAAACATAGCAAAATATAGAGCATAATTGGAAAAAATTTACCTGTCTTTGCAATAGCTAAGACTATTTTTTGCGCTGCAAAATAATTACCAACAGATGCATAATTAGCGGAGCTTCATCACATTAATTATTTTTTCACTGTCTAAAATAATTCGCTGTAGTAATTACTTTATATCTTACACCCTTACTGAATCGATTTTGTTCGCAAGAGTGATTCAGGATGTATCAGAACAGATGATGCATTCACGATTATAAAGGAGGTAGCAAGTGACGATTGCTATTGTAATAGGCACACATGGTTGGGCTGCAGAACAGCTGTTAAAAACGGCAGAAATGCTGCTGGGCGAACAGGAAAACGTTGGCTGGATTGATTTCGTCCCTGGCGAAAACGCAGAAACGTTAATCGAAAAGTACAACGCTCAGCTGGCAAAGCTGGATACAGCAAAAGGCGTGTTATTTCTCGTCGATACATGGGGAGGCAGCCCGTTTAACGCGGCCAGCCGCATTGTCGTCGATAAAGAACATTATGAAGTCATCGCGGGCGTTAATATTCCGATGCTGGTTGAAACGCTGATGGCGCGTGACGACAACCCGTCGTTCGATGAGCTGGTTGCCCTGGCGGTAGAAACCGGTCGCGAGGGCGTTAAGGCGCTGAAAGCGAAGCCGGTGGAAAAGGCCGCCCCTGCTCCGGTTCAGGCGGCTGCCCCGAAAGCGGCTGCGCCATTGAAACCAATGGGTCCAAACGACTACATGGTTATCGGGCTTGCGCGTATCGATGACCGTTTAATCCACGGCCAGGTCGCCACTCGCTGGACTAAAGAAACCAACGTTTCCCGCATTATCGTCGTCAGCGACGAAGTTGCGGCGGATACCGTACGTAAAACGCTGCTGACTCAGGTTGCTCCTCCGGGCGTTACCGCCCACGTTGTAGACGTCGCGAAAATGATCCGCGTCTATAACAATCCCAAATACGCAGGCGAGCGCATTATGCTGCTGTTCACTAACCCAACGGACGTTGAACGCGTGGTTGAAGGCGGTGTGAAAATCACCAGCGTCAACATCGGCGGCATGGCTTTCCGCCAGGGTAAAACGCAGGTGAACAACGCCATTTCGGTCGATGAGAAAGATATCGAAGCGTTCAAAAAGCTGAATGCCCGCGGTATCGAACTGGAGGCCCGCAAAGTTTCCACCGACCAGAAACTGAAAATGATGGATCTGATCGCCAAGGTGAAATAAGTCACCCCGCGGATCGCAACGCAATTTTCAACTTAAGACTTAATCAACAGGAGAAGTACAATGGAGATTACCTTTCTTCAGATTGTGCTGGTGTTCATCGTCGCGTGTATTGCGGGTATGGAGTCGGTACTTGATGAATTTCAGTTCCACCGTCCTCTGGTGGCCTGTACGCTGATTGGCGCCGTTCTCGGGGATATGAAAACCGGTATTATTATCGGTGGTACCCTGGAAATGATCGCCCTGGGCTGGATGAACATCGGTGCGGCCGTTGCGCCGGATGCCGCCCTTGCTTCTATCATCTCTACCGTTCTGGTTATCGCCGGCCATCAAAGCATCGGTGCCGGTATCGCGCTGGCAATCCCGCTGGCAGCGGCAGGCCAGGTTCTGACCATTATCGTTCGTACCATCACCGTTGCCTTCCAGCACGCGGCGGATAAGGCCGCGGAGAATGGAAACCTGACGGCCATATCCTGGCTGCACGTTTCATCGCTGTTCCTGCAGGCCATGCGTATCGCTATCCCTGCCGTTATCGTGGCGATTTCCGTCGGCACCAGCGAAGTACAGGGTATGCTGAACGCCATTCCAGAAGTGGTTACCGGCGGTCTGAACATCGCGGGCGGCATGATCGTGGTCGTCGGTTACGCGATGGTCATCAACATGATGCGCGCAGGCTACCTGATGCCGTTCTTCTACCTGGGCTTTGTGACCGCCGCGTTCACCGATTTCAACCTGGTTGCTCTGGGTGTAATTGGTACCGTGATGGCGGTGCTCTACATCCAGCTGAGCCCGAAATACAACCGCGTAGCGGGTGCGCCTGTGCAGGCTGCTGGTAATAACGATCTCGACAACGAACTGGACTAACAGGTGAGCGAAATGGTTGATATGACTAAAAATACCACCGAGAAAAAACTGACTCAGAGTGATATTCGTGGCGTGTTCATTCGTTCTAACCTGTTCCAGGGTTCATGGAACTTCGAACGTATGCAGGCGCTGGGCTTCTGCTTCTCCATGGTGCCGGCTATTCGTCGCCTGTATCCGGAGAACAACGATGCGCGTAAACAGGCGATTAAGCGTCACCTTGAGTTCTTTAACACCCATCCCTACGTTGCGGCGCCGGTTCTCGGCGTAACGCTGGCGATGGAAGAGCAGCGTGCTAACGGCGCAGAGATCGACGATGGTGCTATCAACGGTATCAAAGTTGGTCTGATGGGCCCGCTGGCCGGCGTGGGCGACCCTATCTTCTGGGGTACCGTTCGTCCGGTGTTCGCCGCGCTGGGCGCAGGTATCGCCATGAGCGGCAGTCTGCTCGGGCCTCTGCTGTTCTTTATCCTGTTTAACGCGGTGCGTCTGCTGACCCGTTATTACGGCGTAGCGTACGGTTACCGTAAAGGTATCGATATCGTTAAAGATATGGGCGGCGGCTTCCTGCAGAAACTGACCGAGGGGGCGTCAATTCTCGGCCTGTTTGTCATGGGGGCATTGGTTAACAAGTGGACGCACGTGAACATCCCGCTGGTGGTTTCCACCATCACCGGTCAGGATGGCCAGACGCGCGTAACCACCGTGCAGACTATCCTTGACCAGCTGATGCCGGGCCTGGTGCCGCTGCTGCTGACCTTCGCCTGTATGTGGCTGCTGCGCAAGAAAGTTAACGCCCTGTGGATCATCGTTGGCTTCTTCGTCATCGGTATCGCGGGCTACGCTGTCGGCCTGCTGGGCCAGTAATCTACACGCTGTGCGCCGGGGGCTTGCCCCCGGCTTTTTTATTTGGAGGATGGATGACAATCACGGACCTGGTGTTAATCCTGTTTATTCTCGTTCTGCTCGCGTTTGCGATTTACGATCAGTTCATCATGCCGCGCCGCAATGGCCCCGTTTTGCTGGCTATCCCCCTGCTCCGCCGCAATCGCGTCGATGGCATTATCTTCGTCGGCCTCATTGCTATCCTGATTTATAACAATATTGCCAGCCAGGGCGAACTTATCACCACCTGGCTATTATCTGCCCTGGCCTTGATGGGGTTATATCTTTTCTGGATCCGTTCACCCAAAATCATCTTCAAAAAAGAAGGCTTTTTTTTCGCCAATATCTGGATCGAATATAAGCGTATTAAAGAGATGAATTTATCGGAAGATGGCGTGCTGGTCATGCAATTAGAGCAGCGTCGCCTGCTAATTCGCGTACAAAATATCGACGACCTGGAAAAAATATACAAACTTCTCATTTCAACTCAATGAGTTAAAAATATAGCCTGCGCTATATTTTGTCATTCCCCGGCGAATGGAATATAGCCGCGGCTATATTCCATTCGTTTAATTCGCTGATATTTATTAACGAATTATTCACTTCTGAATTTAAATGAAAATCGTTATCATTTGGTTAGCAAAATAACCTGACTCTGTTATTGTTTTATATTCTAAAATTATGTTAAGGTTGCGCCCGTCGTTGGGGAGTAGCCAATTTTCTGCCTGCCAGAAAATGTACGTGTCAACATACTCGTTGCAAAACGTGGCACGTACGGGTTGAAGAAGAACGTCTTCAATCAGGCGAGACCATAGACGCATCGCTGCTGTACGCGGCGCCTCATCTTCAGGATGGGCTGCGTATTTTTACTGGGGGCGGCGATGTGTCATATGGATTATCCCCGGTCAGGACGCTCTCATGAATGTATCCGCTACAATTCTTCTTGCCTTCGGCATGTCCATGGACGCCTTCGCGGCCTCTATTGGCAAAGGCGCCACTCTCCATAAACCTAAATTTTCTGAAGCCCTGCGCACGGGTCTTATCTTTGGCGCTATCGAAACGCTCACGCCGCTGGTCGGTTGGGGAATGGGGATGCTTGCCAGCCAGTTTGTTCTTGAGTGGAACCACTGGATTGCCTTTGTGCTGCTGGTGTTTCTCGGCGGTCGAATGGTTATCGAAGGGTTTCGCGGCGGCAACGACGACGACTGCGAAACTCCGCGACGCCACGGTTTCTGGCTGCTGGTGACCACCGCATTCGCTACCAGCCTTGACGCCATGGCCGTCGGCGTTGGCCTGGCGTTTCTGCAGGTCAACATTATCGCCACCGCGCTGGCTATCGGCTGCGCCACGCTGATAATGTCGACGCTCGGTATGATGGTGGGACGTTTTATCGGCCCGCTGCTCGGCAAACGGGCGGAAATCCTCGGCGGTATCGTGCTGATTGGCATCGGCGCCCAGATCCTCTGGAGCCATTTCGCCGGCTGATCCTCAGGCGTCGCGCTGCCAGCAGTGAATGGCAAAATCGGTCTGGCAGTCAAATCCCACCTGTTGACGCAGCGCTTCCCGAACCGGCGGCTTAGCCCGCCACGCAAACGGCGTCATTTGCAGTAAAGCTTCCGCCTCGCTGCCGTTAAGCTGCATCGGATAGGCCAGCTGCTGCTGGTGACGTAGCGTAAACCCTGCCATCTCTTCCGCGTTCTGCTCGTGCAAACGCACTTCGTCGTATATCAACCCTTTCAGCTCCATCAGGTGACGAGGCCCCGGCGTCGCGGTGATGACCCAGCCGCCGGGGCGGACAACGCGCGCCAGCTCAACGGCATTGCAGGGGGCGTAAATACGTACTATCGCATCCAGGCTTGCATCCTCAAACGGTAAACGCTGGCTGGAGGCGACGCAAAAGTTGACCTGCGGGTACCGTTTTGCCGCCGCGCGGATAGCGGATTTCGACACGTCCAGACCCCAGCTGCGGCTGGCGATGGCGGCAAAAGCGTGGGTGTAGTAGCCTTCCCCGCAGCCGATGTCCAGTAAATCGGTCGGAGCGAAAGTGTGCAGATAAGCGCAGATCGCGTCGCGAAGCGGCTGATAATGACCCGCATCGAGAAACGCCCGCCGGGCCTGCATCATTTCAGCGCTGTCGCCCGGATCGCGGGAGCGCTTAAACTGCACCGGCAGTAAATTGACGTACCCTTCCTTCGCCAGATCGAACTGATGCCGCTGCGGGCAGATAAAGCTATTATCGCGGCGCTCAAGCGGCGCGTGGCAAAGTGGGCAACTGTAAGACATGGCAACTCCGGTGTGCTGAAAGGGCGAAAGTGTAGCGCTATTCGCCCCTCCAGGCCACCGTTACAGCGCAGGCGGCAGCACGCCGTCATGATGCATGACGATCAGGTTTTCAGAACCCTGCGGCATCCCATCTGGCATCACGTTTTCCAGGCGCAGGACATCGCCCATGATCTGGCTGAATACCGGCGCCGACACTGCCCCACCGTAATACGAACCGTTGCTGGGGTCGTTCATCACCACTACCAGCGCAAATTTTGGGTTACTGGCGGGCGCCACCCCTGCGGTGTAGGCCACGTATTTGTCGATATATTTCCCGTCAGGGCCAATTTTCTTGGCGGTACCGGTTTTTACCGCCACCCGATAGTCGCGCACCGCCGCTTTTGTGCCCCCGCCGCCCGGCAAGGCAACGCTCTCCATCATATGTTCGACTTCATGCACAATCTGCTCCGGCATCACTCGGGTGCCCATGACCGGCGGATCGATACGCGTGATCGATAGCGGACGCTCAATACCGTAGCTGCCAATAGTTGCGTAAACGTGCGCCAGCTGGAGCGGCGTAACCATCAGGCCGTAGCCGAAGGCGAATGTCGCCCGGTCCAGCTGTCCCCAGTAGCGACGCTGCGGCATCAGCCCGGCGCTTTCACCGGTTAATCCCAGACCGGTAGAGTCGCCGAAACCGAACGCTTTATAGGTATCGATAAGATGTTGAATCGGCATGGCCAGCGACAAATGTGAAACGCCGGTATCGCTGGATTTTTGCAGAATGCCGGTGAGGGACAGCTCAGAGTAGTAACCGACGTCGCGAATACGATGACCGTCGAGGGTAAACGGATGGGTATCCACCACGCTATCCGGCTGAACAATGCCCTGCTGGAGCGCGGTCATCAGCACCAGCGGCTTAACCGTCGACCCCGGCTCGAAAGTATCGCTAATCGCGCGATTGCGGAAATCATCCAGCTTCGCGTCATCGCGATTGTTAGGGTTGAAATCGGGGTAGCTGGCCATCGACAGGATTTCCCCGGTATCAATTTTAATTAATACCGCCGCCCCTGATTCCGCTTTGTTCCAGCGCACGGCGTTATCCAGCGCGTCCTCGGTCACCGTTTGCAGACGCTCATCGATACTGAGCTGCAAATTGTGGGCCGGGACCGCCGGGACTTCGGTGATATTTTCGATGACGTTGCCGTGCCGGTCTTTGCGCACCAGGCGACGCCCGGGCTGACCGGTTAGCTGGGCATTAAAGCTTTTCTCTACCCCCTCGATTCCTTGATTATCGATATTGGTAAAGCCCAGCAGATTAGCCGCAACGTGCCCCGCGGGATAAAAACGACGCGACTCATCGCGCAGATTAATCCCCGGCAGGTGCAGCTTGTCGATCCACTCCGCCTGCTCCGGGTTTATCTGGCGCGCCAGATAGAGAAAACGCGCATGAGGATGCGCCTGCACGCGATGGGCAAGCTCGCTAAGGTTGAGGTGTAAAGCTTGCGCCATCGCCTGCCAGCGCGGGCCATATCCGACGCCGCCTTTTGCGAGAGTTGTTTGCGGATCGATCCAGATGGCGCTCACCGGCACGCTAACCGCCAGCGGGCGGCCCTCGCGATCGCTAATCATGCCGCGCTGCACGTCGATAGGCTCTTCGCGCAAGGAGCGCATATCTTCTTGTTTAACCAAATTGTCGGGAGAGACAATTTGCAGCCAGCCTACCCGGGCCAGCAGCAGACCCATACAGCAAAGAATGGCCACGCATAACAACCCAAACCGCAGAGGGGTAAAGTTGGCGGCTGACTTAAGTTTGTTCTTTTGCACCTTAGCTCCATCATTATTTTGCAACCACCTGATTTAACAGATATATACAAAACAGGTTGCTAAACAGTGCTAATAAGGATGTTGTTTTGCAACAAAGCGCAACAGAGGGAGGAAAAATGACATGATTTGCAATAAAGACTAAAAAGCCCCGCGGCTGCGAGGCTTTCTTACAAGATTCAGTGGTCTAAATCAGATAGCAGTTACGTTAACTGCAGCTGGACCTTTCTGGCCGTCCTGAATTTCGAACTCAACGTTCTGGCCTTCAGCCAGAGTTTTGAAGCCGTTACCCTGGATAGCGGAGAAGTGTACGAACACATCTTTGCTGCCATCAGCCGGAGTAATGAAGCCAAAACCTTTAGACTCGTTGAACCACTTAACTTGACCTTTAATCTTTGCCATTTGCAAAATTCCTTAGACTGTTTTCTTCGCCCGTGGGGCACTTACATAGATAAAACTGACACATGACTGCATGAGGCACTAATATAAGGTTCGGCAGAGAAGCGGTATTCAACGACAACGTGTTTACTCAGGACTTCTTTACTGAAAATGCCACACATAAACAGAACTGTACCTCGTTTAACCCGAAACGTGTTATCACATACTACGTAAATAATGGCAAGCCATTTTTAGACGGCTCTCGATCGCTCGCACAAATTATAAGGGAATCATTTGATCACCTGCACATTTATGCGACTTTGCTTCCTCTGGCTTATCCTTCTCCCTCCGCGCTGGCGCCGCTGAGACGGCCCCCTGCCTGGGAGTTTATCCGCCATTGCTCAATGACTTCAGCTTGCCGGGCCCCGCGTAGAGCCAAGCTGCCAATTTTAGGGGGAGTCAGAAAGCATTGCATAAAGATGCATTTAAAAGCTCATATCGATAGTTGAAAAATTGCTTTACAGGCCCATGGCATAATATCGAAGCGCGTTAATTGAAGTACTTAAAATATTGTCTATACTTCATCGCAATAATGAACGCCTGATGACAGTCGGGTCTTTCCTGTTCTTTTATTTGATGAATTAAACAAACTAATTAAAGAGAGCATAAACGCGCCGCCTCCGCTTGCCGGTGGGCAGGTTTACGTTCGGAAGAGAATTTATCGATAAGGATACGTTATACACCGGGGGAGATACAGGCGCACACCGTCACGATGTACACCTGACAATCAGATTAGCGCTCTGCGACCAGACGAATGAAGTCGTCGTCGCCTTTCCCCTTCTCGGCGATGGAAGGTTCTGCGGCACTCTCCTTCTCTGGCTCATTGGCCTCGCAGAGACGGCGCAGCAGCGCGTTTTGCCGCTTTTGCTGATCCAGCAGCGCCTGCAGCAGCGCTATCTGCTCATTAGCGCGCGAGCTGGCGCGATTAACAAAAAACCATAACAACAGGCCGACAAGCAACAGCACAACTGAAAGCGCCACGGATGCCAGGCTTACAATCCCAGGATTTAGTAACTCACTCATTTCACCACCTCAAAGAGAAGGCGTTTATTCTACCACCCGCGCGGCAGAAGAAAATCAGTCATATTAAAAATGTCTTACCAGGGAATAAATTTATTGATAGTGCAGATGCCGCTGAAGAACTGTACATCCTGATCGCACATTACGTTAAGCATCTGAGTCCATAGCAGTAAACAACCTGCGATGATGACTATCAGCAAAACCCAGCGTAATTTTTTCACTCCACACTCCGCATCAGTACCAGATGTCGCCAGGATAACATGACCTTCTTAAACCGCGGCTAACTGTAATACGAAAGGCAAGTTTAGGAATCATAGACTTGTTTCAAACGATGTTCATGCCAGAATGGACGCAAGGATAATACAAATAATGAGGCAACAATGCGATTGATCATTCGTACCATTGTGGTGCTGGCTATCTTGTGGATTGGCGTATTATTAAGCGGCTACGGCGTATTAATGGGCAGCAGTGAGAATGCCGGGGGGCTGGGATTGCAGTGTAAATATCTCACGGCTCGCGGCATCAGTACCGCACAATATGTTCATTCCAGCAGCGGTATTATCGGCATTACCGATTGCCCTATCCTGCGAAAAAGCGCCACGGTTGTTGATAACGGCTAGTCACGATCGGGCTACAGACGCTGTAGCCCGATTTACGCACAAGGTCAGAACGGATAATCGTTGTAGCCCATCTGTTCTGAAATTTTACGCGCCGCCGTGTGCAGCATCGCCACGTACTCGTTCAGGCGCTCTTCCGAGAAACGCAGCGTCGGGAAAGAGATACTCAGGCCCGCGATAACCACGCCGAAGCGGTCGAAAACCGGAACCCCGATGCAGCGCAGTCCCTCTTCCTGCTCTTCGTTATCTTCGCCATACCCCTGCTCGCGGACCTTATCGAGAACCGCCAGCAGCTCTTCGGTGCTGGTGATAGTTCGGTCGGTGCTGCGTTTGTACTCCACCCCTTCCAGAATCTGCTCAACCTCGGCACGATCGCGCCAGGCCAGCAGCACTTTACCGATCGCGGTGCTGTACAGCGGGTTACGACGCCCGATGCGCGAATACATGCGCAAATTGTACATTGAGTCGATTTTGTGGATGTAAACAATGCTGTCTTCATCCAGGGCGCCCAGGTGGACGGTCTCTTTCGTCAGGCGTGAAAGCTCGCGCATCTGAATATCAGCGCTGCGCACCAAATCAACGTTCTGCAAAGCCCGCGCGCCAAGTTCGAAGAGTTTCAGGGTCAGAGAATATTTCTCGGACTCACCTTCCTGAGCTACGTATCCCAGCGATTTCATGGTCTGCAAAAAGCGATAAACGGTGCTTTTTGACATCATGACGCGCTGGGACAGTTCGGTAATGCCAATTTCACGCTCTTCGCCAAGCGCCTGCAGAATGCCAAAAACCTTCAATACCGAAGAGACAGAATCTGGCTGTTTATCCAAATCTGCAACTGCCATTTATCACCTCATCGCAACTGTTTTATAAAAATTAGAACCGGTTTTTATTATAAATTCGCATCCCGTTACCCGCAATCGTTCTTCTGCCGATTCGTTACAAATCTGCGACATGCCGCTGAATAATCAATGCTAAAATTATTAACCAGTTAATAGTTCCCGATAAGATACAGACTTCACATGGATAAAAACATCTCCGATGGGCTGCCTTTACCGCAGCGTTACGGCGCCATTCTGACCATTGTATTAGGCCTGGCGATGGCGGTGCTGGACGGCGCTATCGCCAACGTCGCCCTGCCGACCATCGCCAGCGATTTAAACGCATCCCCGGCCTCTTCAATCTGGATAGTTAATGCCTACCAAATTGCTATCGTTATCGCGCTGCTGCCGCTCTCTTTCCTCGGCGATATGGTCGGCTACCGGCGTATTTATAAAATCGGCCTGGTGCTTTTTACCTTCACGTCACTGGCCTGCGCGCTCTCCAGAAGCCTGGAAATGCTGACCCTGGCGCGCGTGGCGCAGGGGCTCGGCGGCGCGGCGCTGATGAGCGTTAACACCGCGCTGATTCGCCTGATTTATCCTCAGCGCTTTCTCGGCCGCGGGATGGGGATCAACTCTTTCGTGGTGGCCGTCTCCTCCGCGGCGGGGCCGACCATCGCCGCCGCGATTCTCTCAATGGCTTCATGGCAATGGCTGTTTCTGATTAACGTTCCGCTGGGGATTATTTCACTGCTTCTCGCGATGCGCTATCTGCCAGCTAACACCGGCCGCAGCAAGGTTACCCGCTTCGACCTGCCGAGCGCCATCATGAATGCCCTCACTTTTGGCTTACTGATTACCGCCCTCGGCGGGTTCGCTCAGGGCCAGTCAGGCGCGCTGGTTGCGGCGGAGGTTATGGCCATGCTGGTCGTCGGGTTCTTTTTTGTCCGCCGCCAGCTCAAAATGCCGGTCCCCCTGCTGCCGGTTGACCTGCTGCGCATTCCGCTATTCTCTCTGTCAATTTGTACGTCGATATGCTCTTTTTGCGCCCAGATGCTGGCGATGGTTTCGCTGCCGTTCTTCCTGCAGTCAATGATGGGGCGTAGCGAAGTGGAAACCGGTCTGCTCCTGACGCCGTGGCCGCTGGCCACTATGGTCATGGCGCCGCTGGCGGGATATTTGATTGAGAAAGTTCACGCCGGGCTGCTGGGCGCGATGGGTCTAATCATCATGGCCTGCGGCCTGTTCGGCCTGGCTTTACTGCCCTCCGCGCCGTCGGACCTGGATATTATCTGGCGAATGGCGCTCTGCGGCGCGGGCTTTGGCCTGTTCCAGTCCCCCAACAATCACACCATCGTCTCGTCAGCGCCGGCTCATCGCAGCGGCGGCGCAAGCGGCATGCTGGGGACCGCGCGCCTGCTTGGACAGAGCACTGGCGCCGCGCTGGTGGCGCTGCTGTTTAACCTGCTGGGCAATAGCGGAACCCACACCGCCCTTTTGCTGGCCGGAACGTTTGCCGTCGTCGCGGCCGCGGTCAGCGGGCTACGCGTCACGCAGCCGCGCGTCAGGCTGTAACGCAAAAACCGGCGTAAAAAAATCCGCAGCCCGAAGGTTGCGGATTTTTGTTTTCAGGGCCAGGCGCGACGGTTATTTCAGGTATTCGCCGCTGCGCAGGGCTTCAATACGTTTATCCAGCGGCGGGTGAGTCATAAACAGCTCGCTCATGGATTTCGCTTTGCCGTTAATGCAGAACGCCATCATGCTGCTGGCCTCCTGCGGCTCATAGCTGGTTTTCAGACGCTGCAGCGCGGCGATCATTTTCTCACGCCCTACCAGCTTCGCTGAACCGGCGTCCGCATGGAACTCGCGGTAGCGGGAGAACCACATGGTGATGATGCTGGCCAGAATACCAAATACCAGCTCCAGCACCGTGGCGACCGCAAAGTAGATCAGCGGGTTGCCGTTGCTGCTTTCACCTTCATCGCGGTTGCCGCCGAGGAAGCCCGCCGCAATCTGCGCGATAACGCGCGAGATAAAGATAACGAAGGTGTTCACTACCCCCTGGATCAGCGTCATGGTGACCATATCACCGTTGGCGATGTGGCTAATCTCATGGGCGATAACCGCTTCCGCTTCATCACGGCTCATGTTCTGCAGCAGCCCGGTACTGACCGCCACCAGCGACGCATCGCGGCGCGCGCCGGTCGCGAAGGCGTTAATATCCGGCGCATGGTAGATAGCGACCTGCGGCATAGCGATACCCGCCTGACGCGCCTGCTGCGCGACGGTATTCATCAGCCAGCGCTCGGTTTCGTTACGCGGCTGCTCAATGACTTCCCCACCCACCGATTTCAGCGCCATCCATTTCGACATCAGCAGCGAAACGATTGAGCCGCCGAAACCAAACAACAGGGCCATGATCAGCAGCCCGGTCATGCTGCTTGACTGAATTCCCGTCAGGCTCAGCACCAGCCCGAACACCACCATCACTGCCAGGTTGGTCAGCAGGAAAAGCGCGATTCGCATCATAATTTTCTTTTAACCTCGATTTAACAAAACGCACTATGCGATTACCCACATGGTATGGGTAGAACACCAATTTTCAACCATCAGGCCCCGCTAAGTCACGAGAAAGACACAACTTTACATTTTGTAGCATATTGCTGACGCTGGGCAAAAGCGTTGACATTTTGTTGAAATCAGGCAATGAACGTTGGGAAAGGCGAGAAAGAAAACGGGCACAACTTAGTGTGCCCGTTGGGGGATTATTTACTGGCCGGAGGCTCGACCGCTGGCCGATCCTTTTCCTCATGGGCCAGGTCGAGCGCAATATGAACCGTTTCATCAAGATACGGGTCAGGCTCCTGGTAATCCTTCGGCAGATCTTCCAGCTTTTTCAGTAGCGGCTTGCCTTCGCGTTTCAGGCGATCGTTAACGCGGGCCAGACGAATTGCATCATCTTCTTCATTCTCCTTTTCACGCTGCGCGTAATTCAGGGAGACGATGTTGCGTTTGTCTTTCATCGCGTTATAGCGAGCAATGTCCTTCATGATGTACTGGAACTCAGGATCCTTGGCGATACGCGCATCGTGGCGCTTCAGCAGCTCGGCTCCGAACGGCGTCAGGTCACCATACTTCACGAAGGTTGCCGCATTGACGCTATCCCACGGCAGCGCGTTATCTTCATACTGCTCGCCGGTTTCACGCTCTTCGGTTCCGGTCGGCATCATGATGTCCGGCGTCACACCCTTGCGCTGAGTACTCCCGCCGTTAATACGGTAGAATTTCTGGATGGTGTACTGTACGGACCCCAGCGCCGGCCAGTCAGGGCGCAGCATCTGATCGTAAATGCGGTTCAGCGAACGATACTGCTGGACGGTCCCCTTGCCAAAGGTCGGCTCACCGACGATCAGTGCGCGGCCATAATCCTGCATCGCGGCGGCGAAAATTTCAGAAGCCGAGGCGCTGAAACGGTCGACCAGCACCACCAGCGGGCCTTTGTAGTACACCACGCCGTCGGTATCGCTGTCTTCACGCACCTTACCGTTATTATCGCGAACCTGGACAACCGGGCCGGATGGAATAAACAGGCCAGAAAGCGAAACCGCTTCGGTCAGCGCCCCGCCGCCGTTGCTGCGCAGATCGATAACGATGCTGCTAACGTTCTGTTTCTCCAGTTTCTGCAGCTGAACCTTGACGTCGTCCGTCAGGCCAACATAGAAACCCGGAATATCCAGCACGCCAACCTTCTCTTTGCCGACGGTTTTGACTGACATCTTAACCGCGCGGTCTTCAAGACGAATGCGTTCGCGCGTAAGGGTCACAATCCGCGTTTTCGCGCCTTTACCCGCCGGGAGAATTTCCAGACGAACCTTGCTGCCCTTGGGACCTTTGATCAGCGCCACGACATCATCAAGACGCCAGCCGATGACATCAACCATGCCTTTACCCGGCTGGCCAACGCCAACGATACGGTCGCCCACGCTGATGGATTTACTCTTCGCCGCAGGACCACCGGCCACAAGTGAGTTGATCACCGTGTAGTCGTCATCCATCTGCAGTACCGCGCCGATACCTTCGAGAGACAGGCTCATTTCGGTGTTGAACTGTTCGGTATTGCGCGGAGAGAGATAGTTCGTATGCGGGTCGATTTCACGCGCAAAGGCGGTCATCGCCAGCGAGAAAACGTCTTCGCTATTGGTTTGCGCCAGACGGCGAATGGCAAACTTGTAGCGACGGGTTAGGGTCTCGCGAATCTCTTTATCATCTTTGCCAGCCAGCTTGAGGCTGAGCTGATCAAACTTCACCTTGGCGTCCCACAGCGCATTCAGCTCGGCCTCATCTTTCGGCCAGGGAGACTTGCTGCGGTCAAGGTTGAAGTTGTCATTGCCGGTAAAGTCCATCGGACGTTCCAGCACTTTCAATGCATATTGATAACGCTCAAATCGACGCTTCTGCGCCAGGTTATACAGGTCGTAAAAAACGTCCAGCTTCCCGCTGCGCAGCTCATCGCCGATTTGATTCTTTTTCGCGGCAAACTGGGCCACGTCGCTGGCTAACAGCACGTTATGGCTGTAGTCGAGCAGGTTCAGGTAGCGATCGAAAATTTTTGCCGAAAAGGCATTATCAAGATCGAACTGCCGGTAGTGAGAGCGGGTAAAGCGCGATGTGACGCGCTCGCTCACCGTCGCGTGCTGCGGCTCTTCTTTCAGCACGGGGATTTGATCGATCCGGGTGATATCGTCCACGGCGAACGACTGGCCTGCGATTACCAGCAGGCCCGCCAACGCGGTGAGCTTAAAGAATTTGTTCATGCCTGGCCCGGCCTCCGTTTCAGAACACCAGGTGTTCTGCGCGTACAATCATTGACATACCAGAAGTCAGCTGTACACGAACGCCATCTTTGGTGATTTCCAGGACGGTGGCGTCCATTGCATTATTGCCTGCTTTCACCTTCAGTGCCTGGCCAACGGTCAATACAGACACATCTGATACAGGGGTATGACGCTCTTCGCGCGGCGCTTTGGCTGCTGCTGCCGGGCGAGGTTTACGCTGCTCAGCGCCGTCTTTACGACGCGCCTGAGGCTGAGGACGCGGTTTACGCTCGCGACGTGCCCCCTCTTCCGGCTGGCCTGCTGCGGCAGCGGCTTCGCGTTTTTTGGCCTGCTGCGCTTCGCGCTGCGCCTGGACGCGGGCTTTTGCTTCTTCAAGCTGCTGACGGGCATGAGCGACGTGCTGCTCTTCCAGTTCGCCGCACGGGTTGCCATCAAGGTCAACGCGGACTGCGCCAGGCTTAACGCCGTACAGGTAGCGCCAGCTCGAAGTATAAAGACGCAAAGCAGCGCGAAGTTGGGTTTTGCTGAGATTCATCTCTCCGCCAACGCGCTCAACGAGATCCTGAAAAATACCGACTTTCAGGGGGCGAGCTTCGCCTTCAGCGCTAAAACACTGAGGGAAACGTTCGGCCAGAAACGCAATGACTTCTTTACTGCTATTCAACTTAGGTTGATTTTCCATGAAATTTCCTGATTACAACGGACGTAGCCAACAAGCCGCAGGCATGAACAGGCGTCATTATAATGACGTCATCGGTAAATGCTACGTTATCCGTTGATTATCCTGCGACGCGGGTGAATATTTTTTGATAATCAGTCGCAGAAATGAGTTTTTCCAGATGCGCGACCAGTTCTGCCAGTCCCTGCTCATCTTCAGCGGTGAAGCGGGAATGCGCCGTGCTATCGATATCCAGGACGCCGATAGTTTGATTGTTCACCCGTAACGGGAAGACAATTTCCGAATTACTGGCGGCGTCACAGGCGATGTGCCCATCAAACGCGTGAACATCCTCTACCCGCTGCACGCGATTCTGCGCGACGGCAGTCCCGCATACGCCGCGTCCGACCGGAATCCGCACGCAGGCCAGCTTGCCCTGGAACGGGCCAAGCACCAGCGTGTCACCTTCCAGAAGATAGAAACCGGCCCAGTTCACGTCGGTCAGCCGCTCGAACAGCAGCGCGCTGGTATTTGAAATCATCGCCAGAAAACTGGTTTCGCCTGCCATTAACGCCTGAAAATCGCGGTTCAAATCCGCGTAGAATTCTGATTTGTTCATTATTTGGTCGCTTAGTTGTCTTACTACCTTACACTTACAGCCTAATAAAATAAGCTTTAAATGCATTCATGCTCAAGATGAATTCATTCCTGAGTTAAGATAGAGAGATACACTCATTTCTGTAAGCTATAAATGCCACTAAAAACACCCAGGATTACGCCAGCAAAAAAAATGGTCGTCTACTCGGTCAGCGCCCCCGTTGAGCACGCTCACTATCAGCGCTGTCCGCAGTGCGACCTGCTGTTTCGTTTACCGGTCCTAAAAAAGAATCAAAGCGCCTGGTGTCCCCGCTGCAACGCCAAAGTGCGCGATGGCCGCGACTGGTCGCTTACCCGGCTGGGCAGCATGGCAATCGCGATGCTGCTGCTGATGCCTTTTGCCTGGAGCGAACCGCTGCTGCGTTTGCATCTGCTGGGCGTGCGTATCGACGCTAACGTCCTTCAGGGCATCTGGCAAATGACCGGCCAGGGCGATCCGCTCACGGCGGCGATGGTGCTATTTTGCGCGGTCGTGGCGCCGGTGCTGCTGGTGGTCTCAATCGCCTATCTGTGGCTGGGCAACGTGCTGGGCATGAATCTGCGCCCGATACTGCTGATGCTGGAGCGGCTCAAAGAGTGGGTGATGCTGGATATTTACCTGGTCGGCATCGGCGTCGCCTCCATTAAGGTGCAGGATTACGCCTTCCTGCAGCCGGGCATCGGGCTTATCGCCTATATCTCCCTCACCCTGCTCAGTATCCTGACGCTTATCCATATGAACGTTGAGGAGCTCTGGGAGCGTTTTTACCCCCAGCGCCCGGCGCTGCGGCCGGATGAAAACCTGCAGGTTTGCCTCGGCTGCCATTATACCGGCCATCGCGATTCGCGCGGCCGCTGCCGTCGCTGCCACACTCCCCTGCGCCACAGACGCCGCCAGAGCCTGCAAAAGAGCTGGGCTGCGCTGATTGCGTCAATGGTTTTCCTGCTGCCTGCCAACCTGCTGCCGATCTCGATTATCTACGTCAACGGCGCGCGTCAGGATGACACCATCCTTTCCGGCATTATGTCGCTGGCCAGCAGCAACGTCGCTATCGCCGGCGTCGTGTTCATCGCCAGTATTCTGGTCCCATTCACCAAAGTAATTGTATTGTTTACGCTGCTGGTCAGCATACAATTCAAGTGTGAACAGGGATTACGTACCCGCATCCTGCTACTGCGGCTGATTACCTGGATCGGCCGCTGGTCTATGTTGGATCTTTTTGTCATCGCATTAACCATGTCGCTGATCAACCGCGATCAGCTCCTCGCGTTTACGATGGGGCCCGCCGCGGTCTATTTTGGCGCCGCGGTAATATTAACTATCCTTGCTGTTGAATGGCTGGACAGCCGCTTACTTTGGGACGCACATGAGTCAGGAAACGCCCGCTTCGCCGACTGAAGCCAAAATTAAAACTAAACGCCGTATCTCGCCATTTTGGCTGCTGCCGGTCATCGCGCTGCTGATTGCCGGCTGGCTGATATGGACCAGCTACCAGGATCGCGGTACGACGATCGTTATCGACTTCCAGTCCGCTAACGGTATCGTTCCTGGCCGCACACCTATCCGCTATCAGGGGGTAGAAGTCGGTACGGTGGAGAACATCTCGCTGAGTAAAGATCTGAGCAAAATTGAGGTTTCCGCCAGCGTCAAGGGCGATATGAAAGATGCGCTGCGCAAGGAGACGCAGTTCTGGCTGGTGACGCCGAAAGCCTCGCTTGCTGGCGTGTCCGGCCTGGATGCGCTGGTGGGCGGTAACTATATCGGCATGATGCCCGGCCAGGGCGAGCCCGAGGATCACTTTGTCGCCCTCGATACCCAGCCGAAGTACCACATCAATAACGGCGAGCTGATGATTCATCTCAAGTCAGCGGATTTGGGTTCGTTAACCAGCGGCTCGCTGGTCTACTTCCGTAAGATTCCGGTCGGCCGGGTATATGACTACGCCATTAATCCGAACAATCAGGGCGTCACCATTGATGTGCTGATCGAGCGGCGTTTCACCAACCTGGTGAAAAAAGAGAGCCGTTTCTGGAACGTATCCGGCGTGAAGGCGGACGTCAGCCTGAGCGGAGCGAAAGTCCAGCTGGACAGCCTCTCGGCGCTGGTGAACGGCGCTATCGCCTTTGATTCCCCGGATGATTCTCCACAGGCTCAGCAAAACACGGACTATCACTTATACGAAGACCTGGCGCACAGCCAGCGCGGCGTGGTGGTTAAACTGGATCTCCCGGATGGCGCAGGCTTAAAAGCGGGCTCTACGCCGCTGATGTACCAGGGCCTGGAGGTCGGCCAGCTCAGTAAGCTGAATCTCAATGGCGACGGGAAAGTGACCGGCGAAATGACCGTCGACCCGAGCGTCGTCAGCCTGCTGCGCGAGAAGACGCTGATTCAGATGAAGAAGCCAAAAATCTCGCTGGATAACCCCAGCGTCAGCGCCCTGCTGACCGGCACCACCTTCGAGCTGGTCCCCGGCGAGGGTGAACCCCGCAACCAGTTTGCGGTGCTGCCTGCCGATAAATCCATTCTGGAAGAACCGGATGTCGCGACCGTCACGCTCACCGCGCCGGAAAGCTACGGCATCGACGCCGGGCAGCCGCTGATTCTGCACGGCGTGCAGATTGGCCAGGTTCTGGAGCGCAAGCTGAACGCCGATGGCGTCACGTTCCAGGTGGCGGTGATGCCGGAGTACCGTTCTCTGGTACGCGGCGATAGCAAATTCGTGGTCAACAGCCGCATCGACGTTAAAGTCGGCATCGATGGCGTGGAGTTCCTCGGGGCCAGCGCCAGCGAATGGGTCAGCGGCGGGATCCGCGTTATCCCGGGCGACAAAGGGGCGATGCAAAGCCGCTATCCGCTGTACGCGAACCAGGAAAAGGCGCTGGAAAACAGTATGAGCGATCTGCCGACCACCACGCTTACGCTCTCAGCCGAGACGCTGCCGGACGTGCAGGCAGGCTCCGTGGTGCTGTACCGTAAATTTGCGGTCGGGGAAATCATCACCGTGCAGCCGCGCAAGAACGCCTTTGAGATCAATATCCATATCAAGCCGGAATATCGCCATCTGCTGACCAGCAACAGCGTGTTCTGGGCCGAAGGCGGCGCGAAAGTGCAGCTTAACGGCAGCGGCCTGACGGTGCAGGCATCCCCGCTCTCCCGCGCGCTGAAGGGCGCGATTAGCTTTGATAACCTCAGCGGCGCCAGCGCCAGCGCGCGGATCGATAACAAACGCGTGCTGTATGCGTCAGAAACCGCCGCCCGCGCGGTGGGTGGGCAGATAACCCTGCACGCCTTCGACGCCGGTAAAATCGCCGAAGGGATGCCAATTCGCTACCTGGGGATTGATATTGGCCAGATCCAGTCGCTGAATTTAATTACCGCGAAAAACGAAGTGCAGGCGAAAGCGGTTCTCTACCCGGAATACGTCAATACCTTTGCCCGCGCCGGGACGCGTTTCTCGGTGATTACGCCGCAGATATCCGCGGCGGGCGTCGAACATCTGGATACCCTTTTCCAGGCCTATATCAACGTCGAGCCGGGACGCGGTGCGCCGCGCCGTGATTTCGAAATTCAGGAAACCACGATCAGCGATTCACGTTATATCGACGGCCTGAGCATTATCGTCGAAGTACCGGAAGCGGGTTCGCTGGGTATCGGCACGCCGGTGCTGTTCCGCGGGCTCGAAGTCGGCACGGTGACCGGTCTGATGCTCGGTTCGATGTCGGATCGCGTGATGGTACAGCTGCGTATCAGCAAGCGTTATCAGTATCTGGTGCGCAACAACTCGGTGTTCTGGCTGGCTTCCGGCTATAGCCTCGACTTTGGCCTGATTGGCGGGGTGGTGAAAACCGGTACCTTTAATCAGTTCATTCGCGGCGGCATCGCGTTTGCGACGCCTCCGGGTACGCCGCTGGCGCCGAAAGCGCAGGATGGCAAACACTTCCTGCTGCTGGAGAGCGAACCGAAAGAGTGGCGCGAATGGGGCACCGCCCTGCCGCGCTAAGCATAACAGGCTCCGGTGTCCGCCGCCGGAGCCTTTATGGTAAACTACGCCCCCTTTTTTCGTTGTGGTGCGCTCCCCGTGGCTCAAAACGCTGTCTATCTTCCTGAAGAATTCCTCGCTCAAATGCGTGCGGCAATGCCGACGCATCTCTCTTTTGACGACTTTATCGCCGCCTGCCAGCGCCCGCTGCGGCGAAGCATTCGCGTCAATACGCTGAAAATCACGGTGGCTGATTTTTTGCAGCTGGTCGCCCCCTACCGCTGGCAGCTCACGCCGGTTCCGTGGTGCGAAGAGGGTTTCTGGATCGAGCGTGAAGATGAAGACGACCTGCCGCTGGGCAGCACGGCCGAGCACCTTAGCGGGCTGTTTTACATTCAGGAAGCCAGCTCCATGCTGCCGGTCGCCGCGCTGTTTGCCGACGGACAGATGCCGAAGCGGGTGATGGACGTCGCCGCCGCGCCGGGTTCTAAAACCACGCAAATCGCCGCCCGCATGGGTAACGAAGGCGGCATTCTGGCCAATGAATATTCCGCCAGCCGGGTTAAAGTCCTGCACGCCAACATCAGCCGCTGTGGAATCAGCAACGTGGCGCTGACCCATTTCGATGGTCGGGTATTCGGCGCCGCGCTGCCGGAATGCTTTAACGCGATCCTGCTCGACGCCCCCTGCTCCGGCGAAGGGGTAGTACGTAAAGATCCCGATGCGCTGAAAAACTGGTCGCCGGAAAGCAACGCGGAAATTGCGGTGACCCAGCGCGAGCTGATTGACAGCGCGTTTCACGCCCTTCGCCCCGGCGGGACGCTGGTTTACTCCACCTGTACCCTGAACCGGCAAGAAAACGAAGAGGTGGTCAACGGGCTGCTGGCGCGCTATCCGCAGGCGGTAGAAGTCGTGCCGCTCGGCTCACTGTTCCCGCAGGCCAGCGAAGCCCTCACCGAGGAGGGCTTCCTGCACGTCTTCCCGCAGATTTTTGACTGCGAAGGGTTCTTCGTCGCCCGTTTACGTAAAACCGCGGCCATCGACCCGCTCCCGGCGCCGGGTTATAAAGTGGGGAAATTCCCCTTCACGCCGCTTAAAACCCGCGAATCCGCCGCCGTAATTGCCGCCGCCGCCGCCGTCGGTTTGCAGTGGACCGCCGACCATACGCTCTGGCAGCGCGATAAAGAAATCTGGTTATTCCCACAGGCGCTCGAAGCGTTATTCGGCAAAGTGCGCTTTTCCCGCATCGGCATTCGGCTCGCCGAAACCCATAACAAAGGCTACCGCTGGCAGCACGAAGCGGTGATTGCGCTTGCTGCGCCGGCCGCTCCCCTGGCGCTGACGGAGGCCGAAGCGGAAGAGTGGTATCGCGGTCGCGATATCCATCCTGAAACGCTCCCGCAGAAGGATGATGCGATTGTCACCTATCAGGGCGCGCCGATCGGGCTGGCGAAAAAAGTCGGGTCGCGTTTAAAAAATAGCTATCCCCGCGAACTGGTGCGTGACGGTAAGCTTTTTAGCAAAAAAGCGTGATGGCGCGTCGAAAAACAGCATTTTTTCACTGGCGCTTTACGCCCGTTTGTCTACGCTGAAAAATGGCGGCCTTAACTGGTCGTACCACAACTCAGCAGACAAACGGGGTGAATTTATGGCCAAAACTAACGTACGTATCGGCGCGTTTGAGATAGACGACGCCGAACTGCACGGCGAACAGCAGGGAGAGCGAACGTTAAGCATCCCCTGCAAATCCGATCCGGATTTATGCATGCAGCTTGATGCATGGGACGCGGACACCAGCGTACCCGCCATACTTGATGGTGAACATTCCGTCCTCTACCGTAAGCACTACGATCGCCAGTCCGATGCCTGGGTCATGCGCCTCGCCTGACTCAATTGAACCCGTCGCCTGAGACGGGTTATTTATTTCCCCGCTTCTCCGTCATCTCCTACACTTAACGCTATGTTTTTCAGGATATGAGGCTCGGATGTTTGCCTTAGTGCTGTTTATTTGTTACCTGGACGGCGGCTGTGAAGATATCGTTGTCGATGTTTACGATAACGAGCGGCAGTGCACAACGGCCATGGACGATCAGCGGATACGCCACGGCGGCTGCTTTCCGGTAGAAGATTTTATCGATAGTTTCTGGCTTCCCGCCCGAGAATACAGCGATTTTTAGCCTGCCAGCTGTAGCGCCACCAGGGTTAGCTCTCCACCAAACACGGCCCCCGTATCGATATAGTGCTGGTTATCGCTGTCGTAGCGTCGTTTCAGCGGCGTATGGCCGAACCAGAAATGGTCAGCGCCGGCAATCGCCCCGTGACGCCCGGCGAGATGGTCAGTGAGACGCTGCCGACGCCACAGCACCTGGTGCTCATCAACAACGCGCTGCCAGCGATAAACCGCGGCGGGGTAATCAGCGTGGGCAATCACGTGCACCTGCTCACCGCTGTGGAGTTCAATAATCAGCGGCAGTCGGCGGCAGCGGGCAATAAGCGCCGTAAGGCGTTGCTTTTGGCTCGCCGCACGCTGCGTATACCAGTCGCCTCCGTTCATCTCCCAGAGCCTCATATCGCCGTCGGCAAGCGCCTCCAGCGCCATCTGTTCATGGTTTCCACGCACCGCGTAAACCCAGCGATAGCGCAGTAAATCCAGACACTCCGCGCTTTGTGGCCCACGATCGATCAGATCGCCCACCGAAAGAAGCAGATCCTGGTAAGGGTCAAACTTGCGCTCACGAAGGGCCGCCATCAGGCGTGCGAAACAGCCGTGCAGGTCGCCCACCAGCCAGATATTACGCCAGTCGCAACCGTAAATACGCTGATACATATTTCGTCCTCCCCGCATAATTATAGGAAAACCCTGCGGCTTCACCGCCCGTAAATTGGCACCTCAATCGATTTTAAACGAAAGCCAAATATAGTCCGGCCGGGCATTAAGCTCCCCACGATATATCCATAGAATAGAGGCTAAATAACACCGAGGTATTCATCGTGACGGATAACAGCCTGCATTCAGCCAGCGTAGTTGAGCGACGCCCAAATCTCATTGCCGATCTGGTGATGGGCCGGATCACACCCGCCCCCATCTGGCAACAACGTCATTACCGGCTTAAGTTTTTACTGCGCACGGCATTATTTTATGCGCCAACGCGCAGCATGCTGGAGAGCCTGTCGGCGCGTGCGGATTTCAATCAGCTGCTCGCCGCTCAGGTGACGCTGCCGGGCAAAGTCCATCGCCAGTATTTAACCCGCGGGTTAAACGCCAGCCAGCGCGCTCAGGCCATTATCAGCCACTATCAGTTCGTTGATTCCCTGGGCGCCTCGCGCCTCGCCGGGGCCATGACCGCCGCGAAAGATGTGCCGCTGCTTGAGCTGACAGGCAAAGACGACAGCCGGTTTACGCTCTCCGCGTCCTCGGCGGGCAAAGCCGAACGCGAGGGTGAAACAACGCTGTGGCTGCGCGATAGCGATGAGATTGTGCTTGCCAGCGCGACCTTTAGCGTCACCCGCCAGCAGGAGCAATGGCAGTTGACTATCGGCGGCCTGCAGGGGCCGCGCAGCACCGTTCCGCACGAAGTGATTAAACGCGCGACCCGCGCCTGTTACGGCCTGTTCCCGAAACGCCTGCTGATGGAATTTATCTGGTTAATGGCGGCGCGTTGCAACATTCATCACATTTACGGGGTCAGCGACAGCGGCCACGTCTTCCGCGCGCTGCGCTATCGGCTGAGTAAAGGGCGCCATTTTCACGCCAGCTATAATGAGTTCTGGCACTCTATCGATGGGGTCG